>JGI24147J20444_1000496_pt1 | contig 24846 bp, 22 predicted proteins | sample BarGraIncub1133A_FD_20444 | JGI IMG/M metagenome (IMG submission 20444) | reverse complement strand
TGTCTATTATTTGCAGTAACTGATGAATTTCATCAAATGTTGGTTCCAGGTAGAACCCCATTACTAACCGATGTGATGATAGATTTTACAGGTTCGTTGGTAGGTATCGGATTGTTTTATATTGCATATTATAAGATGTATGATAGACATACAATTAAGACAAAAATTTAGGCATTATAAAAAATATTATTGGGTTAAATTATAATAGGAATAGCTACCACAGAGATTTAAATGAAGACACAATTTTAGCTTTAATTATAAACCAAATACCATTTTTTTTGAAAAAGAGGGAGGCTTAACAAAATGTATTTTAAAGGGTTATTAAAAAAAAGATTATCTATAAAAAAAGGTTAGGGATTACTTAATGAATATTGTAGAATTAGTGGATTTGTATTAAGAAGTAATAAGGTTATGATGCTTCCTTATTTATAGGGACTTAAAGTAGTTACCTTGGGTATAATATTATTAATACATATTTAAAAGGAGTTGTTGTAGCTATGACTAAATGCGATACTATTAAAGAAAAGCAAAAACCTAACAGATTAATTACTGAAATGTCGCCATACCTTCTTCAACATGCATATAATCCAGTAAATTGGAATCCATGGGGAGAAGAGGCATTCGCACAAGCAAAAGCAGAAGATAAACCAATATTCCTTTCGATAGGCTATAGCACTTGTCATTGGTGTCATGTTCATAAAAGATTCTACACATTAATTCCTTGCCCTGGATCTAAGTCAATAGTGTAGACACATTTATTCGTACTTTTTAAGAAATCTTTCTAGCCAAATCTTCACATCTTTGTGGAGAAATATATCCAATACTTCCGTGGATTCTTACTCTGTTATACCACGATTCTATGTACTGGAATATAGCTAATTTTGCGACATTAAAGTCACAATAAGAAACGCGGTATACCTCTTCGTTCTTTAGTGAAGCGTGAAAAGACTCGATACAAGCATTATCATAAGGACAGCCTTTGCCACTAAAAGAGTGAGTTATTATTTTTGTAATTAAGATATATTTTTTGAAGTCTAAACTTGTGTATTGTACTCCTAGGTCACTAAGTAATAGTATGTTACTAGTGGGCATTTGTAACTCTAATGCGTTCTTAACTGCCTGTAAGGTCAATGCTGTATCCATATATTTTGACATAGAATATCCAATTATTTTTTTTGTGTGCAAGTCCATTACTGAGGCTAGTTGTAGAAAAATTTCTTTTTATAACATTTACTTTTTCCGCCACTTTATATTTTGATGAAGTTGGTCTATATTTTTTTATAATTATAGACCTTATCCCAAGCTTTCTCATAATACGCTGCGTCCTTTTTAAACTAATATTCGTTCCATATTCTTTTAGAGCCATATTGATTTTAGGAGATCCATAGCGCTTTCTATTTACAGTATATATTTCTAAGATTTGATGTTCAATGATAAAATTAAATACGCTAGTCATTTCCTTGCGTAAAATGGACCCTATAGGGTCCATTTTATAATGGCGGGGCTTTTTTATTTGTATTTTCTTTTGAAAATCGGGTAGTAAGGCATGGAGAATATTAACTGGTACATTAGCAACAGAAAATATAAATTTATTGACGTAGGATTAGACAGTGGGCAATCTCATAGTGTTATGAGGAGCAATCTTTCTCTTGTGTACTAAGATATGCAGAAGTTCTTACTAAGAGGTTAAAAAAAGATTTTAATAATGAATATGTTGGGAAGGAACTAGGTAGGCTAGACTGTAGATTAGAGGAATACATTGAATCAGTTGGTGTGGATTATGACATTATGGGTAGGCTATATTGTGATTATTAACTATAACTGATTTAGTGCTTAACATGAATATGTTTGAAAACCTAGTTTACTTAATCAAAAATTGAAAATAATGTAAGTGAACTAGAAATTAGCGATTATATCGTAATTAAAGTAGATGTCTAGTGGAAAACAATTAATAGCTTAAGCCGGAAAGTATTTAATGAGTGATATGAATATTATTCACAGTTATTTCTGATATAAAGTAAACTGAAAAGATTATATTTAAAAAGGTTTTGCATTTGAAATGCAAAGCCTTTTTCCTTGTGAAATTTAATCGAAAAATAATTATCACCTTTTTTTATATTTTTTAGTAAACAGTGATATATAGAAACAAGAATGAAAAATCAAATCAAATAAAAATAAAAGGAGCGTATAATAATGGAAATTTTACAAAATGCAATAATATCAAAGTATAAAAATGGGAAAAAAGGAGAAGTAGATTCCATAAAAGCTATAGAAGAGAATATAATAGAACGCAGACAGAAATTAATAGATAAGTTGTTAACAAAAGAACTTAAAGACTTAAAGAAATTAGCATACAAATTTAAACACAGACAATTCCTCAAGAAAAAGTTAATTGTAATAGCATTGAATATGGATGAAGAAGATTATATTGGACTATACCAAAAGATTGAAGACAAGAAGCGTCCTTCTAGATATATTCATAAAATATCAATTAGCGAAAGTACAATTGATGATTATCTTAAAATTGAGGATTGTGGTTATTATATTAAGAAATGCTTAAAACAAAACATATGCAAAATATTAAGACATGAAATTATCCACGCATTTACTAGTGAGCTTATAGGGGATTGGACGGACATTGAAGGTGCAAATAGAGATAGTAGTCCGTTCTTTTTAGCACTGCTCTTTTGGTTTGGAGGAAATTCTAACCATAATTGTGTAAAGGCTTTTAAACATAGCCCAATATATAAGGAAACCAAGCATATTAAAACTTTTGATTTATTGGATATATATCTTGTACACAAATTAAATCAATTTGAAAAAATTACCTCTTCATTAGTTATGCAGTCAACTTGGAATACTAATAATAGAAATAAATTTTCTTTTTCATATAGTGGGGTAGGGTTAGTAGGAAATTCTTCTATTAGATATTCTAGTAAGGACTTGAAGACAGGAGAAATAAAAGAATTTATATCAAATAATTTTGAAATTGGTTGCTGTATAATGCCTAACGATATAGAAAAGTATCTTATAAGAAGATGCAATAATGATAATTTTATATCTTATATAAGTAAGAAATATTATATAAAAGAAAATTATATGTGTACTATAGAAAATGGGGAATTAAGAAAAATTTATATATAGGGAGAGAAGCATTAAGGCTACAAAGCCGTTGAGGCGGGAAAGAGTAGTTAAATATAAAACATTTTGAAAAGCGATAATACGTTAAGTTGCGATAATTGCTCTCTAAAATAGAGGGCTTATTTATTAAATAGAAAATATTTTAAAATAGCGTATATTTTTTTGCTGTGGTCTTTAATATACATAGCATAAAAAATAAATAAAGAAGATATAAAGATGATGAGAACAGAAAGGGATGGATAAAACTAAATACAAAGTAACTATAATACTGATTAAAGATAAAACAACATAAGTAAAAAATAATAATATTTATAAATAAATAAATAAATAAATATTGAAATTGCAGTTGTTAACAGCGGATGTGGCTATGTGTATTTTGTCAAGGATGGTGTAAATTATTTTGCTTAAAGAAAGAGAATACACAAAATAATTTAAACCCTTTTTTCTTTTATGTTTTATAATAATTGACTATACACATTGTCTTTGTTAAGGCATTTTGGTAGTAACAACTTAATTTTATAGTAAACATTCATTAATACTTTCTATAGTAGTTTTTGGGTTGTAATTATTCTTTTTTTAAGATTAATTACATTTCCCTTTTGGAAAGTTCGGATTTACTTTTGGGATGTGCTCACTCATCATTATCTCTTCAGCTAATTCCTCAGTTTTTTAGAGATATCAACAAACGGAATGTACAAGGTGTCGCTTCCGTTACAAACATTGAGAAACTACTAACAAAAACTAATGTTAATTTTATTTGCTCGAATATATCAGAGCATTCAATAATCAATATCTAGTTTCTATCGATTGTATATCAACTAAATCTAAGGTAGTATTTTCGCAAGAGGTATGATCTTAGATTGGATTTTCTTAAAGAAATGCGATCACAAGTAGTTCATATAATAATAGTGACAGGTAGTAAAGACTGCTAATCATTATATGATTAGACTTACTCAATGCAATAAAAATGAGAACAGATAAGCGTAGACAATAACATTTGTTTTTTGCTACAATATAATGATGGGACGTTTAACAATTTGTATTACTTTTAAGTGGGTTCCAGGTTTTTTTAATGTTTAGAACTGTATTGAAAATAATTATACCTTTTCGTATACAATATTGTAGTTTTTCTATTTTTAAAGTATTATCTTGTAAAAAAACATATAAAGGGAAATTATTTAAATTAATGGGAAAACGAAATTAAAAAGAGTATAGTATAGTTATACGAGTCTTAATTATTAAATATTTCTAAATTATGAATAATGTTCAAATTTGTTTTGTAAACAATATAGTAGCAGTTAATAAAATTTAATTTTATGCAATATATTATTAATTTAATTGTTAATAGCAATACTTACAAAGGAGAGAATATATGTTATGCGCTCACATTAATCCAATTACTTTAAAGGAACAAAGTGTTAAGCAACACTTATATAATGTTTCTACAATGTCGAAGGAATATGGTGCGAAAATTTCGATTGAGGCTACAGGAGAATTAATTGGTATTCTTCATGATATGGGAAAGGCAACAAATAAATTCGATGATTATATACATTATTGTTCATCGCATCCAAATGACAAATCACTTAGGGGAACAATAAATCACTCTACAGCAGGTGCAAAGTTTATTTATGATAATTTCTATAATACAACTGATATGTTCCAAAAATTCACGGCACAGCTTATTTCATTGGCTATTTGTTCTCATCATGGTGGACTTATAGATTGTTTAGACTTGAAAGGCATTGATATATTTACTAATAAAATGGAAACGGATAAAGACATTATGTATGAGGAAGCCCTGTGTAACTTTAAGTCAGAATATTCGGAGATTGATCACATTAAAGATTTGTTCAATAAATCAAAGGATGAAATAAAAATTATTTTTACTAACATTAATAAGATAAATGGAACTGCTAGATTTGGACATTTCGCAGCTGGAATGTTGGAAAAGTACCTTTTTAGTTGTGTTATTGATGCAGACAGATATGATACATATACATTTATGGAAGGAAAGGATCAGAAAAAGAGTAGTGATAAATCAGCTTTATGGAACGAACTTGCGGATAAATTAGAAACTAAACTAGAAAGTTATCCAAAAACAACTAGAATAGATTTATTGAGAGAAGAAGTTTCCATAAGATGTAAAAATTTTGCTGGAAATAAACCAGGAATATATCAACTTGCTGTTCCAACAGGAGGAGGGAAAACCCTTTCCAGTTTGCGATATGCGTTAGGACATGCAAAGGAATTTGATAAAGATAGAATTTTTTATATTATCCCTTTTACTACTATCATTGATCAAAACGCTAAGGACATAAAAGATATTTTGTGCCGTGATGATATAATTTTAGAACATCATTCAAATCTTGTTGTGGATAACCAGCAGGAGGATTATAAACTTTTAACGGAGAGATGGGATAGTCCTATTATTCTTACTACAATGGTACAGTTCCTTGATACTTTATTTAGTGGAGGAACACAAGGCGTTCGGAGAATGCATAACCTTGCAAATTCAATTATAATATTTGATGAAATTCAGGCAATACCTATTAAGTGTATTAATATGTTTAATAGTGCAATTAATTTTCTTTCAAATATATGCAATGCTACAATTATACTTTGTACAGCTACACAACCGCTTCTATCGACAACAAAAATGCCTTTAATGCTGAGTGAAAATGCTAATATAATTACGGATATACATGAGAAATTCAAACAATTTAAACGTGTAAATTTGCTAGATAAAAGGATTGTTGGGGGGTATAGTGTATCTAAATTAAAGGATTTTGTTTTGAAAATTATGGAGAAGTTAGATAGCACATCGGAAATTAAGGGCAAGCTAGCTAGTGTATTAGCAATTTTCAATACAAAAAATGCTGCAAAAGAAGTTTTTAATGGGTTAAAAAAAGCAAATACTGATTTACCCAAAGAAAAACAGTATTTAATTTTTCACTTGAGTACTAATATGTGCCCTTCTCATAGAATAAAAATCTTAAAAGATATGAGAAAAAAGTTGGGTTATCAGAGGATAATTTGTATAAGTACTCAGTTAATAGAAGCTGGTGTTAATATTTCATTTGGGTGTGTGGTGAGGTCGCTTGCTGGACTTGATAGTATAGCTCAAGCAGCAGGTAGATGCAATCGACATGGAGAAAGTTCTTGTAGTGATGTTTATATAGTTAATGTTGAAGGAGAAAATGTTAGCAAACTGATGGATATCAAAGAGGGACAGGAATGTACAAAGAGAGTTCTTGATGAATTTAAAGAAAACCCAAATATATTTGATAATGATCTGCTCTCTCCAAAAACTATGGAGAGATATTATAAGTACTATTACTATAATAGAAGTACAGAGATGGACTATACATTATCTAAGCCAGACAATGATAAATCGATGTATGATTTATTATCAGCAAATAATGAGGGTGGTAATGCATTTAATGGTAGAAACGGTTATAAATCAAAATTAATGTTAAAGCAAGGATTTAAAACTGCGGGCAAAAATTTTCAGGTAATTGATCAAAATACAACAGGCGTCATTGTTCCATATGGAGAAGGCGAGAAGCTTATAACTCTTATAAATGGTCAATGTAGTTTAGGTGAATTAAAACAGCATTTAAGGAAGGCACAGCAGTTTTCGGTAAATATATATGAAACAGATAAAAGAAAACTTGAACAAATGGGAGGTCTTATTGGGTTAAAAGATAATGCAATAATTGCTCTTAGAAAAGAATTCTATACAGAAGATGCAGGGGTGACATTTGAAAATGCACCAATGGAATTTTGCAATTTTTGAGGAGGTTGAGGTAAGTGGAAAGAGAAAATATTGTTGAATTCAAGGTTAGTGGGCGATACGCACTTTTTAGCGATCCTATAAATAGGATTGGAGGAGAGAAATTTTCATATCAAGTGCCAACTTATCAAGCTCTTAAGGGAATACTCGAAAGCGTATATTGGAAGCCCACACTAATATGGATAATTGACGAAGTTAGAGTAATGAATCTAATTAAAACTCAATCACAGGGAATACGACCCGTAAATTTTAGTGGAGGAAATACCTTGTCCATTTATACTTATTTAGCTAATGTTGAATATCAAGTAAGGGCTCATTTTGAATGGAATTATAATCGCACTAATTTAGAACAGGACAGAAATGAGAATAAGCATTATTTAATTTCTAAAAGAATGATCAAATGCGGTGGTAGACGGGATGTTTTTCTAGGAACTAGGGAGTGCCAAGCATATGTTGAGCCATGCAAATTTGGAGAGGGAGAGGGAGCTTATGATAATTATGGGTCGCTTTCCTTTGGACTAATGTTTCATGGCTTTGATTATCCTGATGAAACAGGAAAAGATGTACTAATGGCTAGGCTTTGGACGCCAATAATGAACAATGGCTATATCAAATTTCTAAGACCTGACGAATGCACTATAAAACGTGAGCTATCATCAATGAAACCTAAGGTGTTTGATAAAAATAATTTCAGCGGTCTTAAGGAATTTGAAAAGGAGGGAGAGATTATTGAGCTGGATACAGAAACTTTATGATACTTATGAGAATTGTAGGAGTGAAGTGGGTATTCCTGGAACAGATGAGAAGAGAATTACACTTCTCCCCATTGCTCATTCAACGCAAAATGCGCAAATAGAAGTTGTTATTAATGGAGATGGAAAATTTCTAAGGGCAAGGCTACTTGAAAAGAACGAAGTTGTTACAATTATTCCTGTAAATGAAGATTCGGCTGCAAGGGGCAACGGCAATTTGCCACATCCACTTTGTGATAAATTACAATATGTTGCAGGGGATTATGTGAATTGTGTAGATAAGGAAAATGCCGAAAGATTCTATAATGAGTACATAAAGCAACTTGAGGGTTGGTGCAATTCACAGCACTGCAATAAAAAAGTTAGTGCAATTTTATGTTACTTAAAAAAGAAAGCGCTTATTTCAGATTTAATATGTCAGAAGATATTGATATGTGATGATAGTGGTGGGCTTAAACAAGGTGTGAAGCTTGGAGTAGGTGATCAAAGTGATGCTTTCATAAGATTTAGGGTGGAAATTTTAGGTGAAGATGAATCTGCTGTATGGCTTGATAAAGATATCTATGAAAGTTATATTAATTACTATTTAAGTCTTAAAGAAGGAGTAGATTTGTGTTATGTAAAGGGACAAGTCATTCCTTGTTCAGAAAAACACCCTGCAAAGGTTAGGCACACAGGAGATAAGGCAAAACTTATTTCGGCGAATGATACTAGTGGGTTTACCTATCGAGGACGGCTTGGGGGAAAAGATGACAAAAATAAAGTTGTGAGTATTGGTTACGAAACTTCACAAAAGGCACATAGTGCATTACGCTGGCTTATAGAAAAACAAGGGTATAAAAATGGTGACCAGGTGATTATAGTATGGGGCACTAAAAATCAAGATATACCTGACCCTCTGTGTGATACTCAAGATAGTATGTTTGGTAAAGAAGAGCAACCTGCTATTTCAACTGAAAAGGAGTTTGCAAAGAGGCTGAATAGTGCCATTGCAGGTTATGGTTGTGACTTAGATACAAAAGCTGAAATTATTATTATGGGACTAGATGCCGCAACAACTGGAAGACTATCTATCACATATTACCGCGAACTTGATGGTATGGATTTTTTAAATAGAATTGAGAATTGGCATAAGACTTGCATTTGGCAACATACGTATAAAAAAATACCCGATGGAGTGGATGGGAAAGGAAAATTGAAATTTAAGCCCATTACTTTTATTGGTGCTCCGTCCCCTAAAGATATAACTTTAGTATGTTATGGGGATAAAGTGAATGACAAGTTAAAAAAATCAACTGTAGAAAGGTTATTACAATGTATCATTGATGGTGCTAGGATACCTTATGATTTTGTAAATTCGGCGTTAAACTGTGCTTCAAATCCAGTTTCAGTGGAAAACTGGGAATGGCAGAAAGCATTATCAATAACTTGTGCATTAGTGAAAAAATATAGATATGATAAATTTAAGGAGGAATGGTCAATGTCACTTGATGAAAAGCAGAAGGATAGAAGTTATATCTTTGGCAGACTTTTAGCGGTAGCACAGCAAATTGAAGAGTATGCGTTATATACTGTTGGTGAAAAAAGAGATACGAATGCAGAAAGATTAATGCATCAATTTAAAATTCATCCTTTTAAAACATGGGGTATTATTACAGATAAGCTTAAGCCATATATGGCAAGGTTAGGGTTAAAGGGCACAAGTTTAACTGAACTAATGACAAAGATAAATTCTATGATACCTTATGAGGAATTTACGAGTCAAAAGAGATTAGATGACAGCTATATTTTAGGATATTATTGCCAAAGACAAGTTTTTATTGATGAAAAAAATAAAAGAATAGAAGAAAATGTAAAAAAGAAATTACAAAAAACAAATGAAGGGGAGATTTAATATGAGTAAGTTTGTAAATAAGATTGATTTTGCGGTTGTCATTTCAGCGAAAAATGCAAATCCTAATGGAGACCCACTAAACGGAAATAGACCTAGAGAAAATTATGATGGGTTTGGTGAGATTTCTGATGTTTGCATCAAAAGAAAAATTCGTAACCGCCTTCAAGACATGGGTGAGGAGATATTTGTTCAATCAGATGAGAGAAGAACAGATGGTTTTAGAAGTCTTAAGGATAGGGCTGAAGGCTGCCAAGAACTAAAAAAATCAAACAAAGATAAGGGAAACTACGCAAAAATAGCTTGCGAAAAATGGGTTGATGTTAGAAGTTTTGGTCAAGTATTTGCATTTAAAGCAGGAGCGGATAATTCTGTTTCAATAGGAATAAGGGGACCAGTTTCAATCCATTGTGCTGTAAGTATTTCACCGATTGAGATATCAAGTATGCAAATAACAAAAAGTGTTAATGGAGAAACTCAGAAAGACCCAGATAAGAAAAGTTCAGATACAATGGGTATGAAGCATAGAGTTGAATTTGGCGTTTATGTGATTTATGGAAGTATTAATACGCAATTAGCAACAAAGACAGGTTTTAGTGAGGAGGATAGTGAACTTATTAAAAAGTCATTAATTACACTTTTTGAAAACGACTGTTCATCTGCTCGTCCGGATGGAAGCATGGAAGTATGTAAGGTTTATTGGTGGAAGCATAATGCACAAATGGGGCAATATTCTTCTGCAAAGGTGCATAGAAGTTTGCAAGTTGTACCAATTGTAGATATACCAAAAAGTATTAATGATTATAATATTTCTAATGAAACATTAGACGGGCTAACACCAGAAACATATGATGGAATATAAAGAAGAAGATTTTTTGCTATTGTCTGGGATACAACATTTTGAATTTTGTAAACGTCAGTGGGCATTGATACACATCGAACAGCAATGGCAAGAAAATCTTCGAACAATTGAGGGCGAAATTCTTCATGAGAAAACACATGATGATACTGTAAAAGAAAAGCGTGGAGATATAATTATTTCGCGTGGGATGAAAATATTCTCGTATACACTTGGAATAACTGGAACTTGTGATGTGGTTGAGCTGCATAAGGATTCGGATGGAATAAATATATTTGGAAGGACTGGAAAATACAAGCCAGTTCCTGTGGAGTATAAGCGTGGGAAACCAAAAGAAGATGAATCGGATGTTCTACAATTATGTGCGCAGGCTATGTGTATTGAGGAAATGCTATTATGTCAAATTCCTGAAGCATATTTATTTTATGGGGAAACAAAACGCAGACTTAAAATTATATTCGATAATGGGTTACGTGACCAGGTAAAAACTATTTTTAAAGAAATGCATGAATTATATGACAAGAGATATACACCTAAAGTTAAAATATCTAAAAGTTGTAAAGCGTGTTCACTTACTGAGATTTGCATGCCAAAGTTATGTAAAAATCCATCTGCACTTAATTATATTAAGAAAAATATTTTGGAGGTGGAAGAATGAGAAAGCTATTAAATACACTCTATGTTACATCTCCAAATACTTATTTATCACTTGATGGAGAAAATATTGTAATTTTAAAGGAACAAATAGAAATTTCAAGGATTCCATTACATAATCTTGAAGGTATTGTGGCTTTTGGTTATACTGGAGCAAGTCCAGCATTAATGGGTGCATGTGCAAAACATAACATTGCATTAAGCTTTATGAAACAAAGTGGTAGGTTCCTTGCAAGGGTAGTTGGTGAGGTCAGGGGCAACGTTACTTTAAGAAAAGCACAATATAGGCTTTCAGATAGCAACGAGGATAGTAATAAAATAGCTAAAAACTTTATTATAGGAAAAATTTATAATGCACGTTGGGTTATTGAACGTGCAACTCGTGATTATGCAATACGACTTGACGTTGGTAAGTTAAAAGGAGTTTCTAAAACTCTTGTAAATTCGCTTTCATTAGTTGAACAAAGTGAAAATTTAGATCAACTTAGAGGTTATGAGGGAGAAGCCGCATCACAATATTTCAGTGTATTTGACGATCTAATTCTTCAACAAAAAGAATCTTTTTACTTTCATTGTCGTAATAAACGTCCGCCTCTTGACAATGTTAACGCGATGTTATCATTTGTATATACGCTTTTAGCGCATGATGTTGCAGCAGCATTGGAAACAGTTGGCCTAGATCCTTATGTAGGTTTTTTACATCGGGATAGACCAGGTAGAGTGTCATTAGCTCTTGATATGATGGAGGAGTTACGTTCGGTCTATGCGGATCGGTTTGTTATATCGTTAATAAACAAAAGGGAAGTAAATTCAAAAGGTTTTACACAAAAGGAAAATGGTGCAGTTAATATGGATGAGGAGACAAGAAAAAGCATATTGAAAGCTTGGCAAATCAAGAAGCAAGAGAAAATTAAGCATCCATTTTTGCAAGAAAAATTAGAATGGGGACTTGTACCTTATGCTCAGGCAATGCTATTGGGTAGGTTTATTCGTGGCGACTTGGACGGATATCCTCCATTTATGTGGAAGTAGGTGATAAAATGTTAGTGCTTATAACATATGATGTAAATACACAAACACCAAGTGGTATGAGACGGTTGCGTCAGGTTGCAAAGCAATGTGTAAATTATGGGCAGCGTGTTCAAAACTCAGTTTTTGAGTGTGTATTAGATGCGGCTAAATGTCGCGAGGTTCAGCATAAGCTTGAGCAAATCATTGATAAGGATAAAGATAGTTTGCGATTTTATTATTTAGGTAACAATTATAAAAATAAGATTGTGCATATAGGTACAAAGGAGTCAATTGACATTGAAGGCACACTCATAATTTAGTGCGGATGTTAAGCCAACATAAAATTATGGAGTATTCGCACCAAAAATGCAGTGAAAATATTTTGATAAAGATAAAATATACGATAGGAGGGATATAATTTAAGAATAAAAGTAAAAAAGGTCCTAAATCCTTATAAATTTAGCGGATTTTTGGTCGTTTTTGCCGTCGCTCCTAACATAGGGGCGTGGATTGAAATCCGAATTAGACATAAAAATTATAAAAGAAGAACAAGTCGCTCCTAACATAGGGGCGTGGATTGAAATTTGTTGTATATAATGGTGAAGTTCCACCACTTAAGTCGCTCCTAACATAGGGGCGTGGATTGAAATTCTTTATATAGGATTATTGCGTCATATATCTATTGTCGCTCCTAACATAGGGGCGTGGATTGAAATAGAACATCATAAACATATAATATATCAAACATATTGTCGCTCCTAACATAGGGGCGTGGATTGAAATAAATTCAGCAACGGAAGCAAGTAATAAATTGCAAGTCGCTCCTAACATAGGGGCGTGGATTGAAATTTGCAACGTGTGTTCTTTCTGCTCAAGTCCTTTCGTCGCTCCTAACATAGGGGCGTGGATTGAAATGTGCTTGGCAAGATGGACAATGGAAATGGACGGCGTCGCTCCTAACATAGGGGCGTGGATTGAAATTCATAAGTAAGCATTGATGGGAGATGTATTATTGTCGCTCCTAACATAGGGGCGTGGATTGAAATTTTACAGAGTGTGGCGAGAGAGTAAGTCATGAGAGTCGCTCCTAACATAGGGGCGTGGATTGAAATATTAGTTGGGTATATATCTTGTTTTATGGCTCTTGGTCGCTCCTAACATAGGGGCGTGGATTGAAATTTTGATAGTATTAGTCCATCTGTACCATTAAGCGGTCGCTCCTAACATAGGGGCGTGGATTGAAATCGCTTGATGATGTAGTTGTTGAACTAGTATTTGGTCGCTCCTAACATAGGGGCGTGGATTGAAATTTTACATAGTAGTTTCCACTACCTGTATCATTATTGTCGCTCCTAACATAGGGGCGTGGATTGAAATATATGTTATACGAACTTTATTAAATGTGAAGGGAGGTCGCTCCTAACATAGGGGCGTGGATTGAAATAGAAGATCATAAACTAGAGATTGAACATATGACTTGTCGCTCCTAACATAGGGGCGTGGATTGAAATTAAAATCCTATATATACCTGTATTTGTTGCAGCCGTCGCTCCTAACATAGGGGCGTGGATTGAAATTTCTTTTGTAAGTTTATTACCTAACATTTCATCTGTCGCTCCTAACATAGGGGCGTGGATTGAAATTTTAAGTTCCTTCAACTCAGAAATAAATGCTTTAGTCGCTCCTAACATAGGGGCGTGGATTGAAATTCTCCATATATCTCATAAAGTTTTGAGATATTTTGGTCGCTCCTAACATAGGGGCGTGGATTGAAATTTGAAATGAAATTTGCTAATGTGCCATCATTTACGTCGCTCCTAACATAGGGGCGTGGATTGAAATATTGGAGTTCCTGCAAGAGGTGCACTACCTGTTTGTCGCTCCTAACATAGGGGCGTGGATTGAAATTTTGTAAGAATGTTTGGGGTCTTGATAGGTTGTTGTCGCTCCTAACATAGGGGCGTGGATTGAAATAGAAAATGAACATTATCCAAAAGGGAAAGTTTACGTCGCTCCTAACATAGGGGCGTGGATTGAAATAAATGGCAACAGGTACAAAAGAGAATGTAATTGAGTCGCTCCTAACATAGGGGCGTGGATTGAAATCAGTAAGAATGCCACCTAGTTTCTTTTATACTTGGTCGCTCCTAACATAGGGGCGTGGATTGAAATTTAGGAATAAGAAGAATCTTTTCAAATTTATCCTGTCGCTCCTAACATAGGGGCGTGGATTGAAATATCAACAAGCGGTCTTAAATCAGTTTGATAAAGGTCGCTCCTAACATAGGGGCGTGGATTGAAATTCTGTAGTAACTATACAAGGAGTAAGTTATGGTAGTCGCTCCTAACATAGGGGCGTGGATTGAAATAATTTAGTTATGAGTTTAAACCCTATTGGGCTAGGTCGCTCCTAACATAGGGGCGTGGATTGAAATAATGAATGCATTACAAATTGATATGATGGATGCTAAGTCGCTCCTAACATAGGGGCGTGGATTGAAATAACAAGTTTTACGATAAATTTTGAAGCCAGTCTTGGTCGCTCCTAACATAGGGGCGTGGATTGAAATTCTATTATCGTATCTATTTATTAATGTTTTTACAGTCGCTCCTAACATAGGGGCGTGGATTGAAATCTAAAGATGATGTAGATGTAATTTTACAAGAGTACGTCGCTCCTAACATAGGGGCGTGGATTGAAATTCGTGGAGGGACAGAAATGTTTACCTTACCAAGGGTCGCTCCTAACATAGGGGCGTGGATTGAAATAGAAAAAATGATATTTGACTGTAAAGATTGTTGTGTCGCTCCTAACATAGGGGCGTGGATTGAAATTTATATTTTTAATCGGCTTATTCATATCTTTATAGTCGCTCCTAACATAGGGGCGTGGATTGAAATTATTTCTGTACATATAGCCTTATAATCCTTATTTTGTCGCTCCTAACATAGGGGCGTGGATTGAAATTAAAATATTTGGGTAGGTGATTTTATGTATATAGGTCGCTCCTAACATAGGGGCGTGGATTGAAATTCTGTGAAGCTTTATTTAAACCACTCATTTTATTGGTCGCTCCTAACATAGGGGCGTGGATTGAAATAACAATAAATCATGTTCAAGTTAGATGGGGCGTAGTCGCTCCTAACATAGGGGCGTGGATTGAAATCTAAGAAATTGCCTTTATTTATAGATTTTTTTAGGTCGCTCCTAACATAGGGGCGTGGATTGAAATTTTTTAATTCTTTTGTACCTCAACTTGTTTTTGCGTCGCTCCTAACATAGGGGCGTGGATTGAAATTGAATGTGCATACAACAAATGTGATGGTAGTGGGGTCGCTCCTAACATAGGGGCGTGGATTGAAATCAATAGGAGCGTTCCTTTTAACGATTGGCAACGTGTCGCTCCTAACATAGGGGCGTGGATTGAAATTTTGTCCTACCCCTAGTCATTATGCCTTTATGAAGTCGCTCCTAACATAGGGGCGTGGATTGAAATCTAAATGGCAATTGGAAATAACAAAAAAAATAGGTGTCGCTCCTAACATAGGGGCGTGGATTGAAATCCATGACTTGATGAGTAACCCCTATGTCAATAGTGTCGCTCCTAACATAGGGGCGTGGATTGAAATTTCAACGTCTTCAGGTAATACTCCTGTAGATTGTGTCGCTCCTAACATAGGGGCGTGGATTGAAATTTGGATGTTCTTGCAACTTAGGAAAAACTGCTGGAGTCGCTCCTAACATAGGGGCGTGGATTGAAATCCACTTGAAGGGGGGACAAAATTCCTGAAATTAAGTCGCTCCTAACATAGGGGCGTGGATTGAAATTTTGCAAGAATGTTTGGGGTTTGGACAGGCTTTGTCGCTCCTAACATAGGGGCGTGGATTGAAATTATGTAACTTGCTACACTAGTAATTAACCCTGCATCGTCGCTCCTAACATAGGGGCGTGGATTGAAATTTTATGTTGACATTAGATAACAGTCGACTACTCAGTCGCTCCTAACATAGGGGCGTGGATTGAAATCTAAAGAAATGGGTGGTGATGGTGGTCGACATTGGTCGCTCCTAACATAGGGGCGTGGATTGAAATATGTTATAATTAGGTATACCAAATGAGGGGGGTCAAGTCGCTCCTAACATAGGGGCGTGGATTGAAATCTAAGAAATTGCCTTTATTTATAGATTTTTTTAGGTCGCTCCTAACATAGGGGCGTGGATTGAAATTTAGCTGAGGGGACTTTAATATTTGTAAATAATGTCGCTCCTAACATAGGGGCGTGGATTGAAATTTCTTCTATGTTTAATTCAGGTAATATACTATCAGGTCGCTCCTAACATAGGGGCGTGGATTGAAATCAATGGCTTTTAGCGATAAGAGTTTGAGGAATAAGTCGCTCCTAACATAGGGGCGTGGATTGAAATCTTAATCGGAATAAAATAATTAAAACCTGGCAAAGTCGCTCCTAACATAGGGGCGTGGATTGAAATTTTAGATTGTTTCATAGTTTTAAATTTCATTAAAGGTCGCTCCTAACATAGGGGCGTGGATTGAAATCTAGATGTGTATTTAGTAAAACACTTACTATAGTGTCGCTCCTAACATAGGGGCGTGGATTGAAATTAAGTAATGTCTGGGTATTTTGAATGTAGTTTCCGGTCGCTCCTAATAATTATACTATTTTTATTGTAGATCTTATATGAAAAATTAAAATAGGTTTGTTGTCATTATATTTTTTAATGTGACTTCATCTTTTCAATCTTTAGAGACTGTCTTTCTACCTCATACTTTGTAGTTGGATTTATCTCGTCATCAGAAGATGGTCTAGCACTAGTTATATTTTAATTTTAATATGCAATAAATAAAAAAAGGAGCTATGTTACACCCGCTCGCTCATTCTCTTATTACAAACAACTTAGATTAATAAACCTTGTCACAAAGGATTATTATCATTATATCATATTTTTTATAACAATTATTAAAATGAAACACTATCCCTTTACTTAATAAAAAGAAGTTTCACCAGGAAGTATTGTTTTGTATTTTACATTTATTTTTTTAAAGTTTAGTTTTTCTATTGTGTCAGCCAGGAAAAGTTGTTGTTCATCTAAGCACACTATATTATAAATTTGGTTGGACAAAGCATTATTTTGGGTTGCAAATACATCTAAACTTCTTAGCATATTTATTGCACTTATATTATTCAGAACTAGATTTATATAGGTGTTATTGCCTAGCATATATTTGTTTTGTTTTTTGTAAAATATTCTATTTTCTATTAATTCTGGATAAGCAGTACCTATCACTCGCCTATCAAAATCACCTTCACCCATTGCATTTAAGAGGCGTATACAAATTACGCTTGGAGGCATTATTAATAATTCACTAATATAAACATTGTTCGTAGATAGGACTTGGACAAAATCTTTATTTCGTGTAAATATAATCGCATTATTTATAATATCTTTTTTATTTCTTAATTCTTTTAAAATTTGTGTTTCTGTTTCAGTTGTTATTACCTTGGGTATATCATAGATCAGATAGCTAATGTTATTTTTTGTGGTGGCAGCAGCTACGAATTGCATTCCTCTATTTAGCTTTTTATCTTTTTTATAGTTAGCAGATGTTTCAATTTTCATTTTTGGTAGTAAATATTTTAATTCCAGTACCCGAGCTAATCTTCGTTGTGTCAGTAGTGATAGTGTGTCTACAATTTTTGGTATCACTCCTATACTTTCTAAATAATTTTTCCCTTCCACTCCAATCATGATTAATCCATATTTTCTATTTACTATTTTTTCTATTCCCATTTTCTCTATTCGATTTTTTGCATAACGCTTAGGGTAACACTCAAATAGCATTTTGGTATTACAAGCCCCAGTTTCATTTACTCTTAGTAAGAAATTTTTATCTCGTTCAGTAATTTGTATCATTTAACTAGCTCCTTTTTTATTTTTATCTTTATATTAAAAGTGTTAATTAATTTACTTAATAAGTTATTTACAAAAATTCTAATTATTGCAGCATTTATCTTTTTATCATTAACTAATAATCTTATATATTTATCCCTAATAAATGGCATACAAACATCCTTACTTATTACTCCAACTCCAGCCACATTTAACATTCCATCTTTATCTTTTTTCATCTCTTTTTTTAGTTTTTCTACTATATTTTTAATATCATCCATTACTAATCATCCTTTCATTTTTTCTGCTTTTAACAATTTCTTTTGAGTTGTTTTATATTACATTTTTCAACTATCTACACATTAATTCCAGCCTCCAATACGTTGCTTTTTTATTTCCTTTTAAGTTTTAATTTTCATTTTATTTGTGCTTTATGACTTTATTTTATTTTGTGGAGTTAAGATAATTTACACTTATATAGCTACATACTCATAATCTTGTTTTAATAGAAAATTTCTACTTTTTTCTTTTCTTTTTTTAGTTTTCCTTCACTCTTTTATTTTGTGGTGGTAAATTTGTTCTTTGGTTCACTCTAGTGGTAAAATATTTTGTGTGCAAAGCATTACCGTAAAAAGTCACCCCCATTTATTTCGAGCTCTGCTATATAAATTATTTTGTGTTAAAATGAGTGTTGGACAAAGTTCCAGTGAAGGCTACTACAGGGTTTAGCCTATAGTAGCTATTTATGGCAAATACGGTGGCCTTGGGGGTAGTGAAATCCACGTGTACTTCCGTTTTTTCAAAAAAAGGGGCAAATACGGGGGCTTTCTTATAAGAAAAAATCGCTTTTTTTGATTGCTTTTATGGTCATTAGACACGGTCCATCTGTCTCTTTCCCTATAACCATATAGGATAAATAACTATAGCTATCATCGTAGAAAAATTTCGAATAACGCATGGCATCAATGATGTATTTAATTTCCACATTATCTACATCAAACAAATATTTTTTGGAAATAGTAAAGATAACTACGACTGGTTCTTTATCGTAATGTGGTTTGATTTCCATTTTTTTAATACCTTCCATTATCAAGAAAACAAAGGCGTTTTTAGCCTTTACGAACTTCTTTAAATACTCAGCTTTTAGGTGTGGGACAAAGTTAAAATCCATAGTAAAAATTTCTGTTTCAACATTGTAATTGCACTTTGGAATATACGGTTCTAAGTCTTCGTTAAACCTATTATCAGTAATAATTCCTAACTCATTTAATTGAATTAATCTTTGTATGAAATCGGCTTTTATATATTCGTATTTCTCACAAAATTCATTATATATTTTTATATTTGCATCTACATTTGTCCTGACAGGACTTTTATTTAACTCATCCATTAACCGGTGAAACTGTGTATACTCACCAAGTTCTTTAAAAAATTGTAATCCATCATCTTTATCATATTTCATTGAATTTTCTCCCTTCATTCTTTGTACAAGATATTAGCTCCTTGCCACAGCTTCATTTGGAATGACATACTATCAGACGAACTTGTTTGAAGAGGCGCGTCAGTTATATGTTAAAATCTGATGCTTTTAGTTAGGATTTAATCAGATGATTTAGTTAGAGTTCAATTGGACAAACCATCTTTACTTATATATAGCCTAATATCATAAAAAATATAAAAAACATCATAATTATTTATTTATTACTATTTGACATCACTAAACTAATAAATACAAAGTTATATTTTTGGACGAAAAGTTATACTTGTAATAATTTACATATGTAGATTGGACAATTCAGTATACTTTATGGAACTAAAGTTATACTTTTTATTGAATTAACAGTATATTTTCTTATAAATATTCTAGTATTTCATTTTCAATATCCATATAATGTATAAATAGAATTTTGAGTATAACTTTAGTATCGAAAGTTATACTTTGGCTTAAAATGAGTAGTATAGAAGGAGTTTATACAATAGATAAAATGATAATTTAATACATAGTAATTTTTTTAATGATATTAGTTTATTACTAGTGTAGAAAAAAATGTAACCTTCTGATAAAATAAGAGTAAATGGGGTTAAAGGAGCTTACTGTCATGGATGTTGATATTAAAAAAGAAGAAGAAAAAATAGAATATCTAAGTAGTGACCCAAAAACATTAGAACTTTACAAAGCAAGAGAAAGATCACTTCATGAGAGGGCTAACATGATAAGTTCTGCTAAAGATGAAGGAATAGAAATAGGAATAAAGATAGGAATAAAGATAGGAATAAAGATAGGAATAAAAGAAAAAGCAATAGAATATGCTACTAATTTACTTAGACTTGGAATTAATGAAGAAATCGTATCAAAAGGAACAGGACTGTCAGTAGAAAAGGTACTAGAGCTAAGAAAATAAAAAAAGTATTCGAAAATAGGATACGAAGATGGTTTATTGCATGGCAGAAAGTAGAGTTGTTGTACTAAATGAAACATTATAAGGAGCTGAAGGTGATTGGGATGTATGGTTACTTTCTTCCAGTAACATTTCAGATTTAAGAGCAGGAGTTGCATTAAGCTATATTAATAAATATTGTGAAAAATTAAATGAGAAGGAGTGGTATGCATGAACTTCATTTTATGTAAATCTAATTTAGAAAAAGGCAATGTTAGCCATAGTATAAATTTTGACGGACATAGAATTATAATTAATGGTGTGCCAGCTAATATTTGTAAACAGTGTGTTGAGTATTATATAGAAAACAATGTAGCATTAGATCTTGAAAAAATAGTTAAAGATGAAAAAATGAATAATGCAGAAATAACAATTATTAATTATTCGGAAATTTAGAGTTATTAATAATATATAAAGCTGCGAAGGGTAAGCCATCTGACTTTCCATTAACAGCTTAAAATAACTGTAAAGATTTTGTTTTATATTTTGAATTAGCTGTTATTGCTTTTACTAATTAAATTTAAGGATGTAAATCCACCCATAAAGAGATTTCCATCAAAAGCGGAATTCTCTAAATAATTGTTTATCAAACCATATGCATTATTAAATTTATAATTATCTAGAGGGAAGCATGCACAAATTTGTAAATTAAATTGAATTATGTTTTGTTTTAATTTTTGTATATCCTTACATCTAATAAACTTAGAAATATCCTGTGTTTGTTTTAATCTTCTTTTGTCCTTACTTAATAGAAAATAAACAACTTGTCCTGCCAAATAAAAATATTTTGATGTACTCTCTACATAATTAACATTGTTTCTGTCATTGATTTTTCTTTTTAAAATTTCTCTAATCTGAATAATACTAAGCTCATGTTCCATGGATATCTGTCTTAATGTGTTTTATTATTTATCCGCGTTTGTTTTTGGATGATATGATTGTTCTTTATTTTTATTTATTATCAAATCTGTTGAATAAAAGATGTTTTTATCTTCTGCGACCGGTATTATGCTTTTTAATTTTAAGAAATCATAAAGAAATTTTTTACCTTCGTCTGTCCAGCTATTAATCACTGCTGTTTTTTTATAAGAAAGTCCTTGAGAGGGAGTATACCCTCTTCCTTTGTATTTAGCATATAAAATCCAATTACCTTTTAAGTTATACTGTACTCCATATTTGTGTAGCAACTTATTCATTCTCAAAATTGACATTCCATATTCTTTAGATATTTGATTAATTGTTATTGTTACAGTAATTAATTTAGCGCTTTCTTCAATTAGATTTATAAATTCTTGAGGTTTTCGAATCCATTGTTTCGTTCTTAAAATAGGATTTTCTATCGCAGGGCTATCAGTTCTTTTAAAAGGAGCACCTTCTTTGACTCTAAGATAGTTTTCTTCTAAATTTTCATAAATATCATTGGATTGTTTAAATTGAAATATTGTTAATTCACTCATTATTTTTCTCCTTTAAAATTTATTTAATGTAAGATTTATAATTTTTACATATATATAGTAAAGATATAAAAAAAATATAAAAAACAACGAAAATTATTTTTAAAGTTGTTTTATAAAAAAAGAAAAAGGTATTGTATAAATTATTATTGTTTTAGAACTTTGAAGATTATGTTGTTCATCTATGGAATTAAAGGGTAAGGTATTGATGCTCAAAAGGTAAGAGAATGAATGTCAAAGTAGATATTGATGGTTAAGAGGTAATATAAGTTCATTATGAAAGTTAATTAAAGATGGAACTGTAAATCCGACATACATGATGTCTCAGCTTACTTTTAGTGAACGCTTCAATATAATAAGTAAGTATAAAGAGGTTATTATATGTAAACATACTTTTATATTAGAGCTAGTTCAAAGGAAAAATATAATATTAGACAAGAGGTAAAGGCGAAAGAATATAACATTCCGATTAAATGTGTTTATATTGAGAAGGTTAGCAGTAAGAAAGTGACGGATATACCTCTTGTTAACTTCGATAGCAAAAGGTATAGAATTCATTAGAGAACATAAAGAACAATCATATGGTACAGTTGCAGTATTTAAAGATTTATACGGAAACTTATGGGATTTAGAGAGGTAGAATTAGATAATTTACGAGAGGAAAATCGATAAGCTTTTATTTTGAGTATATTGCATATACTGCGGTTCTAGATTTATCAGCTCATGAATATGCAACTGAAAATGCTAAAAAACAATATCATTAATCAATAGCTATATTCTATATTGATTTAATCTAATTAGGTTTATTTTTATACTCATTTTAAAATTTGATGTTATGATGCTTTGAAAAAAGATTAATTAAAACCAATGGTTTTGGTTAATCTTTTTAGATTTGTAATAATAATTTGGATAAAATTTATGGCCTTGGTGCTAAAAAATATATTGGTATTAGCCATGCTAATACCCGAAATTGTGGTTGACGCCGACAAACCCCACGTTAAGTAACATATATCTTAATGTATATTTTGTTGGAAATGTTGGCTGGACCACACATAGGTATTTGAATACTAATACTAACATTTTTGAAAGTATTAGATGTAGATCTTATACAAAATATAATCTAAAGGAGGGGAAATTTAATGTTTAAATTAGATCAAGAAACTAAGAATATAATGAAAATTTTTAAAACAATTGAAGAAAAACAAAGTATAGCTGATATGTTGTCAGAACTTACAGTAAAAATTGGAATTGAGATAAATTCTAAAGTGTTACGGCATTTTTACGGAACAGACGAACCAGACTTCGTTATAGCATCATGCATTAGTTTTGGTCTGTTGAATTTAATGGAAGAAGATTTCTACATCGTTAAAGAAATTATCAGTTACAAAATTGTAGTGAGTTTTTTAAAAAGCAAAAAAAGATATCTTGAAACAGTTAAATACAATGAAAATGTAAAATATGTACACAAAAACTAAAGGGTTAAAAACACAGTTAAGGAAAGATGGCATTAAAGAATCTAATAGTTAATAAAACCGCCGTATTATTCAAAAAATGAATATTACGGTGTTTTTACGTTGTGCCTAAAAAAAGTATAAATACGATGTTCATAAAGGTATACCCTTAGGGATAGAAATTAACATACGTATTTAAGCCGTTCGGTTTATACTTAAAGGTTGTTGTGGTGCATATTACAAATGTTTATGAATTACATTGTACCTTTAAAAACACTTATGGTATATTTAATACATAAGATAAATATATTTTGGAGTATTAAGTGATATGAGAATATATGGATATAGGTTTGCTAACACCATTGCCATTATATAGAATATAAAATTGAGGTAGATGATAGAGGATACTAAGAGCCAAAGGTTTAATAAATATAATTCTGAAAGAAACTTTTAGAATTATTAGAATAACAAGTAATAATAAATAAAATCCGAGTATTTGATTATATTCATAAATGCTTTTTTATTTTGTAAGGGATGAGTTAGATAACTATTAAAGAATAAAGAAAGAAATATGGTATTTTTAATAAAACCATAGATAGGTAGTTACCTGTTAAAGCTAAAATTCAATTATATGTGAAGGAGCTGAAAGATATGAATGAAATATCTCCTAACGTTTCCAGTGCAATAACACATGAAAATTACGTTTTAATTATTACGTTTGAAAACGGTGAAGTAAGAACATTTGATATGAAACCATATTTAAAATATGAGGTTTTTGAAGAATTAAAAAATATTGAAGAATTTAGAAAAATCCATATTGATTTCGGTACAGTATGTTGGGAGAGTGGAGAGGGATTAAGTAATGATACTTTTTATATAGAAGGAGTCAATACTTAAAGTTATATAGCTAAATTAAATCTTAAATTTGTAAACATTACGAGATAATTGGCAGCACGAGAGTCTGAAATAGATTAAAAAGATTTAGACAGCGGACACTTAATAATGATAGTAATATGAGTACTTTCGTTAAACAGGATATTTAAAAATGTAAAGACGATATTTAAATTGTAGTCTGATCTGGATTTCAGATTACATGTTGACACATGAAGTCTTCTATTGCATTTGCAAAACTGAAAATGGAAGAAAAGATTTTAAAGAGTTGATAATAACAAATTACAATTTAGCTTAAGTTAAATTGTAATATTATATAATGAATATTTTTATTTTATTAAGACCAATTAGAGGATTTTATCTCACTATGGCGAAGTATGGTCATGGGGAGAGGTGATTTTAAATGGATGAAAATGAAAAGATATATAAAATATTAAAAACTCTAAATGAAGAAAATAGATTGCCTACAATAGACAAAATTGATTCATATGGGGGTGAATATAAAAGTATACTTGGAAGAATGGCAGAAGAGGGGTATATTACTTATTTTGGTTATCCTCGTTTTAATGTAAACACAACTGCCACCATTGCTATTTT
>JGI24147J20444_1000485_pt1 | contig 25298 bp, 24 predicted proteins | sample BarGraIncub1133A_FD_20444 | JGI IMG/M metagenome (IMG submission 20444) | reverse complement strand
ATGGAGGCCGGCGTTTTCGACCAGGCCGCCAACGTGGCCTGTCTCCCCGGCATCATCAACTATTCCTACTGCATGCCGGACGGCCATTGCGGGTACGGTTTTCCGATCGACGGCGTTGCGGCTATGTGTAATTCCAGGTTACATGCAAATTATGCAAGTTCGGCATTTGCAGTCATACAAGGAGTTTCATGTGCGAGTTCTTCTTATTGAAATGATCCTGATATTGTTCATCGGAAGCGCATCTTCTGCCATGGCTCAATCAGCAGAGGCTGGATGGAATGAGGCCGGAGTCAGAATAGGTATCCAGGCGAACAACAAGAGTAGTGAGTATATTCACCAGTATGATGCGTTTGCGGTATATGGCCTGCCGTGGGAGTGGCACAATTCTTCATGGTGGAGGGTGACCCCGAACGTTAATTTTTCACTCGGCGTTCTGAGTAGCGCAAAAGAAACCGGCTTTATCGGTTCAGTTGGCCCAGCTCTTGTTCTCAACAGCCAAGGATCCGGCTGGACAGCGGATCTCGGCATTAATGCCAATGTAATGAACAGGCGCCACTTCGGCAATCGTGACTTTGGGAGTATCCTTCAGTTTGGAGCCTATGCAGGCATTAACTACCGTTTTAACAACGGACTTAAAATAGGCTACCGCTTACAGCACATATCAAATGGGCACATTTTCTATCCAAACGGCACTCCCAATCCCGGCCTTGATACGCACATTATCGGAACGAGCTATGTTTTTTGAGTCGGACATAATGGTCGCGCAGGAGACCCCTTGAAACAAAACCCATTGCGGCTCAAAATCAGCCATATGTAAAATTTTTACATTTCTGAAAGCATCATTCCAGCACCGGATTCCCTACGCATAACGTGCTGCCATGGTGAATAGATTTAACATCTATTGTTTTCCATTTGCCATGTAACACTCTGTTATTTTACTGTTTATTCCTGACAATACTTGGCACATTTCGTGAGAGCGTAATTATTGGATTTTAAATTTAAGCTGGAGGTATTGTCATGAAGAAATTGGTTATGAGTTTAGTACTGGCAGTGGCATGTATGGGTCTTGGAGTTTCTTATGCCGAAATGTCCAAATCGCCAAAGGATGAATGTCTGCTTATATCGAAAGGTTGCAAGGATGCAACAATGAGTCTACAGGAAAAGATTGATAAACTGAATGTTGAAATCAATAAGGGCAAACGAGTTTATACTGCCGATGAACTTAAAAAACTTGAAGATAAACTGAAAGATGCGGAGAAAACACTTGACGATTTACTAAAATACTGACGGCTGTCAATAGGTATTAGTTATATATGATGGGGATCTGAATTTAATAAGGGGGTTAGGCTATTGCAGCCTGACCCCCTTTTCCCTATTGGGGCTTACGATGAAATTTCGAGGAGAAAACCGCAACAGAGACGCCAGACTGGCCGACAGGGACAAATCGTTGCTGTTTTCCTGAAAGATGCCGCTATCGTAAGACCAGGCTGAATTGGATCCACTTCCCACGTCCAGAAAAACGGCTACGCTTTCTGCACATTTTCCGCCTGAAGCCCTTTCGGCCCCTTGACAACGTTGTACGTTACCCTGTCACCCTCGACAAGTGACTTGAAACCATCACCGGTAATCGCCGAGAAGTGAACAAACACATCGGGGCTGCCATCTTGCTGCTCAATAAAGCCAAACCCCTTGCTGTCGTTGAACCATTTAACCGTTCCTGTTGCCATTCTGTTCTCCTTTGCGTGTGATCGTACCTGAAACTATTTAAATAGTTACACATGACGTGCCAAAACGGCACACTAAATACCCGTTTAATTCCAGCCCATTAGATAGTAAGTACAAATGAACAGCGGTACGGTATTTACAGAGAGTCTAACGTAAAAGGTCGGTTGTGGGCCACCAAAATAAACAGCAGCCGGAGTTTTAGCGGAAAGCTATTTTTTTACCGGTGGCTCATATTATAACATTTAGCCATAAGTTAAATTCCCAGCGGGCGCCGGGTATATCCACATTCAACCTGCCGATCATTTTTTTGAGGTTATCCGGGATCTCTATGGCGATAAAGAGTCGCATGAAACGCCCGCCTGTCTACAGATCAGTGATTTTCTTCTTTGTATGGATTCTGCATCCCCAGGCCGGCATGAAGAAACCAGCGCTCAAGCACGATATGGCGGGTAAACCAGTTGTTCGCGAGTAATCTGGCACCGATAAACCGTGAAAGACGGGAAAAAGCAGGCGAGGAGGCCATATGCAGGCTTCCACAGCCAAAGCGGAGAGCCAGCCGTGCCGCATACGGTTCCAGGTTATCGCGCACATAATCGCCATTGGCCGCCAGTATGGTCTCCGCGGCCAGCAGCCCCGACTCAATAGCGGGCAAAATACCTTCGCCACTAAGTGGATGGGCAAGCCCGGCGGCATCACCGATCAGCAGCACTCCGTCACCAACGCAGCGACGCATCGCCTCTCCTCCATATACTCGATAGGCGTGCCCGTGGAACCGGCTTCTAAAGCTGGAGGGGAGTTCCCGGCGCTGTGTGAGAAAGGTGCAGAAGTCCCTGGTATGCCGGGCGAGATTGCCGGTACCCATGCGTCCCAGACCGATATTGAGAACGTTTCCTTTCCGGAACAGCCAGCCATACCCTTTCATGTCCCGGCAGAAATACAGCGCCGGCGTATCGGGCTGAATGCTGCTCAATCGTTCCTCTTCCGGGCTCAGATCACATTCCGCTACTTGGGCAACGACAACGTCCTCCTGGCCGATGCGTGCGCCCAACAGGCGTGCCACCGGACAAAAATGACCACCGGCCCCCACCAGCAATCGGGCTCTGATGCGCCCGTTCACGCTCCACCAGCCGTCGTTACGATTCACTACGGTCACCGCTTCGCCAAGCGACTGGCGCGCATAACTATGCTGCAGCAGATAGTGGTCAAACTCACTGCGCCGAATCCCGTAGCTGACGGTTCTGCCAAAGCGGGTAACAACCGAATCCCCGTTTATGAGACCGGTGCGGAAGCTGTTGATAGCCTGGAGTACCCTCCCTTGGCGATACTCATCACGGTTGATCCCGGCAGCTTCCAGCACCGCCGGTGTTATCCAGCCTGCACACGGTTTCTGCCGCGGGAACAGTTCTTTGTCCAGCAGCAGCACATCAAGCCCTGCCTGTTTCAACCGTCCGGCACATGTCGAACCTGCCGGGCCGCCACCGACAACAAGGACGTCACAGGTTTCCATCACAAATCCCCGGTGGGAGCCGTAAGATCGGCCCGTGTCCAGGGGACCTGGTTGTTGGCGGGGCGCGAAAAGACAACCTGGAACAGTTGCAGGTTGCCGAGACTAAAATTAGCAATACAGCCGGACAGGTAGAGACGCCACGCCCGGATAAAGACTTCGTCGAACATTTCCCGTACCCGATTCAGGTTCTGTTCAAAACGCTCAAGCCAGTGCTCGCACGTTTTCGCATAGTGCAGCCGCAGATTTTCCACATCCAGAACGGTGAGCTCACAGGGCTCGAAGATCGCCATCATTTCCCTGATAGTGGGTGGATAACTGCCGGGAAACATACGCTTCAAGAACCAGGGGCTCATCGGTCTCGCACAGTTTTGACCAATCGTATGAATAAGACCGATCCCCTGTTCTGTCAGAGAACGATCGATCACCGCGCCGAGTTCCTGAAAATGGTCCGGCCCCACATGTTCCAGCATCCCCACCGAGACAAAAACGTCATATTTTCCCGTAATAGTTCGATAATCATCCTCGACATACTCAACCTGACCCTCCAGGCCTTCGGCGCGAGCTCGCTGGCGCGCATGAACGATCTGTTCATGCGAAATATTGTACGCTCTTACATTCACCCCATACTGTCTGGCCATGTAACGGGCCAGCGCACCCCAGCCACAGCCTGCCTCCACCACGGTCTGTCCCGGCCGCAGGCGCAACTTGCGACAGATCAGGTCCATCTTGGCGGTCTGGGCGTCCTCAAGTGAGGCGGCCGGATTCGGAAAATAGGCACAGGTATAGAGCATGTCAGCATCCAGCCACAGCTGGTAAAAATCGTTACCGATATCGTAGTGGTGATGGATATTCCAACGTGATCCGGGGATGGAGTTAAGGTTCGGTTGATTGCGGCGATACGCGGCGGGATCGGAAATGCGCCGAAACTTCCGGGTGCGGGCCATGGCGCGATAGACGGATTCCATAAACTTAACCAGCCCTCCCTCTATCTCGATCCGGCCGGCGCTGTAATCGTCACCGAAATGAAGGAGCGGATTGGTCAGAAGCCGGAGTAGCGCGCCCCGGTCATGAATCACCATGCCGACAGTAGCGCTCGATGCCGTTTCCGAAATGTTATTTCCATCCCATAACATCACCCGAAATGCCGGATCACCAATGGCGTGCAGGAATTTACGCGCCATCCATCTATCGATGCCGTACACCCTGCATCCGCTGTTCGTCCGAACGTCTATCCTTCGGAAGGGAACAACAAATGTGCTTGTCTTGGGATTATTCATATATCGGCCTCTGCTGCGGAGACACGTGCGCTCCATATTCGAGCCACTCAATGATCTGACAGATCGAACTCTGGAGCGCTTGGGATCGTGACCGGATGTCAGAGGGCGATCAATCCAGGCTTCATAACGATCAGTAACGGCAACACCGGGTCTTGACGGCCCAGACACAGCAGACGTACTCTAATTACGCGTATATCGCGTGTCCGGTCATATTGAACAGTTTCCCCAAACTTTCCTCAATAAGCCCGCAGAATTCACTCGGCAAACTTCCGGAGTGGAGCGTGTGCAGCGTGATTTCCGGCGGACAGAAAAATCGGGCTGCCGCGAGCGAGAACCCGGTCCCCCTGCTGGTGTACCCCTGCATGGCGCCGCATTTCCAGCTACCGGAAACATAGCTGCGAAGACAGGAAACATTGGCAAACACCGCTATTCCTCCCGGCAGACAGATCTGGCCACCATGGGTGTGCCCACACAGGTAGAAACCAACTCCGTGCATGGACGCTTCCGCTGCTATCTCCGGTGAATGTGCCAATAAAATTACGAACTGATCGGGAGCGACCGCTGAAAGTGCCTTCGGCAGGTCGTGGCATTTATAAAAATGAGGATCATCAACTCCGGCCAGCACGATATCCGCTGAACCTCGGCGCAACTGAGCCGCTTCATTCAGCAGCATCTGCACTCCCATTTTTTCCAATTCCGGCACCATTTCCAAAAGATCGTGATTACCCAGAATACCGAAAATACCATCTTGAGCTGAAATAGAGCGGACTATCGGCACAAGTGACTCAAGGCATAGTTCGTAACTGGCCCCGGTTTCTTCGAAGCTGAAGTCCCCGGTCAACACCGCGAGGTCGCAGGGCACGGCTTCGACAATACGCGTGATCCCTTCCCCTTCATCTGCGAGTCCGTCAGCGTGCAGGTCGGAAAGATGCAGGATTGTATAGCCATCGAAGGCAGCAGGAAGGTCTGGCAGGTACACATCATTTCGCACCAGGCGGTAGTCGAAGCAGTTTCGGCGGGCGCGCTCCTGGAAACCGGTACATTTAAGCAAACTTTCAACGGTAGTGCTGATAGCGCTCATGTCTTCCTGATGCGCAGAGGGTGTCTCCGCCCCGGAAAGTTGAGATTTTTTTTCCGACTGCAGGCGCAAGCGCTTTTTATGATGTTCACTATTTCCCGTACTATCTCGCATCATGTCGGTAGTCCTCCATCAGGACGATGCTCAGCAAACCGAAGAGAAACTGGTATTGAAACCAAGCTCGTGAATAGCTCGCCGCATACTGTCGGTCACATTCACCAGTTTTGGTTCAATGCCTCGGAGTCTGGCGCATTCAATCCACACATTCAGAAGTTGCAAGCCACTTGTGTCAGTTTCTCCAATCTGGTCACAGTTTATCTGGAGATTTTTTTCTCCCTTTGATTCCATCTGGTTAAGAGAAATAACCAACGAATCAATATTGTCTGCCACTCCAGTCAGGGTCCAGTCCCCCTCCAGATAGGCCACTGTACCTGCCATACGAACAGACATATATGCCTCCATTCCCACCTGCTGTAATCACCGTACATCAGCATTGTAGTTTCATTTCTCATGCCAAGTAGTAACAGATATTTATCGTGCGATATCAAGCTGTTAAGATTGTTTCGCCAGACAATGGCGGTGCAATATGCCGTACAGGCTGAGGGGGTGCAGGCGGGGATTTGCGGGTAACTACATAAAAAATCACATATTTTAAGTGCGTTATTTTTTTTACCACTCGTACACTTTGTTACATCGCGCCTGGCTGCGACGACCGACATATTCACCCATAAATCGGAACCAGATACATACAGCCCGCGACAAGCAAGACCTCCGAGGTTTCTAAAACATCGGAGGTCTGTTAGATGTAAGCTTTAACGCCTGTTTAAATCAGACCTCAATCCGGAACTCAGCCCCGTCGGCCACATTGCGGGCCGTCAGATGTCCTGCCATGTTCTGCTCGACAATCACCTTGGACATGTACAGACCGATTCCGGTTCCTCTGTCCGGGCCACGGGTGGTGAAATAGGGATCAAATATTTTAGGCAGGATGTCCTCTGGAATGCCGCCGCAATTATCTCTGATATACAGTACCGATCGCCCGTTTTCCCGGGTGATACGGATGAAGATGCGTGGATGGGGTACGTTGCGTTCCCCCCCCGCCTCACGGGAGTTGGCAATAATATTGAGCAGCGCCTGCATGTATTCGTTCTGAAAGCCGATGGCGTCCACCGCTTCGTCGCTTTCTATTTCTACCTGAATGTGGTGGTTGCTCAGAGTTGGGGTGACCAACTCCATGACGCGGTTGACTGCCTTACTGATGAAGAACCGTTGTTTCTCCTTATCCTCCCGATAAAAATTACGAAAGTCATCAATAGTATGTGACATTTTCAGAAGGGCTTCCATCGCCTCGTGGATGTCGCTATCCATCTCCTCACGGGTGAGCGTGCCGGAGTTAAACTGTATCTGAACGTTCTGAATGATCAGGGCGACATTATTGAGCGGCTGGCGCCACTGGTGGGCGATATTGCCGATCATCTCACCCATGGACGCCAGGCGGCTTTGCTGGATCAGTATCTGGTCCTTGCGGCGCAGGTCGGCAACCATCTTAATGACACGCGCTTCCAGAGTTTTATGCAGCAGTTCAAGTTCCTCATCCGCCAGTTGACGCGCAGTGCGTTCCCTGACCTCATCAAGCGCCCGCTGCATTGCCAAGGGAAGCTTATCGAGCCGGTTTTTCAATACATAGTCCGTGGCGCCCAGCTTAAGAAGCTCTACGGCTTTTTCTTCACCGATGGCGCCGGATACACATATAAACGGCACGCCGGGACAGAGCGATTGTGCCAACCGGAGCGCAGCCGGTGCGTCGAAACGGGGAAGCTGGTAGTCGGCAAGGATAAGATTGTATCCGCCACCCTGCAGAAAAGCCGTAAATTGCTGTTCGTTGGAAGCCCAGTCAATCTGCACCGAAAAACCCGCAGAGATCAGACCTTCCTGGATAATTTCAGCATCTTTGGGAGAGTCCTCGACATGCAAAAGCCGCAGAGGCCTCCCAGCGTTATTTTTACTGTTCATGGGCAGACACTCCATCCGGCGGCAGCTCGTTGATCATGGCCCAGAAAACTCCGATGTGCTTGACCGCATCGATAAACTCACTGAATTTTACCGGTTTGACCACATAGGCATTGCTCCCCAGTTCATAACTCCGGATCAGATCATGCTCCTCTCGTGAGGAGGTCAGCATCACCACCGGGATTGTTTTCAGTGCCGCATCGGTACGGATGGCCCGCAACACCTCGATGCCGTCCATGCGTGGCATTTTGATATCGAGGATCGCCACAGCAGGATTGCCGGGGGTGCGCTGGCTGTATTTCCCCTCGCAGCGCAGATACTCCAGTGCCTCAACGCCGTCCCTGACGACAGTGACCCGGTTGGCCAGGTTGTTATCAGCCAGCGCCTCAAGGGTCAGTTCCAAATCGCTGGAGTTGTCTTCCGCAAGCAGGATCGGTTTAAAATCAGACATGGATTCTTCTCCCTTTATTTTGGTAACGTAAAATAAAAACTGGCTCCCCGGTTCAGTTCGGCTTCAGCCCAGACCCTGCCGCCATGCCGGGTGACAATGCGATGCACGGTGGCCAGACCGATTCCGGTACCCTCGAACTCTTCCATAGGGTGCAGACGCTGAAAAACGCCAAAGAGTTTACCGGCGTACTGCATATCGAAACCCACGCCGTTATCAGTAACAGCAAAGACAATTTCTCCGTTCTCCTCGTAGGCACTGACCTCGATCCGGGCGACCTCCCGTGTCCGGCTATATTTAACGGCATTATCCAACAGGTTGACCCACACCTGGCGGAGCAGAGCATAATCGCCGCGTACGGACGGCAGATCGCCGATACTCCATTCGATCGCGCGCCCGGCATTGCTTTCCTGTAACGGGAACAACGCTTCCTGAAGCGCCTGGTTCATGGACAGACATTCTTGGTGCATCTCTGCCCGCCCGGTCCGGGAAAATTGTAGAAGGTCGTCAATCAGCACCCCCATCTGGCGGGCCGAGGCGGCAATGGTGTCCAGATAGTGCTGCCCTTTATCGTTCAGACCATCGCGGCAGCGCGAAACCAGCAGATCCACATAGCCGTCAATATGCCGCAACGGCGCCCGCAGATCGTGGGAGACGGAGTAGCAGAACGCCTCCAGCTCCTGGTTGGCCGCTTCCAGTTGCGTGGTGCGCTCTATAACCCGCTGCTCCAATTCGGCGTTCAACCGCTTGATTTCTTCCTCTCCCTGTTTGCGTTCGGTGATATCGGTTGCAATCTCCAGGCGTACCATACGTCCGTCTACCCATTGCAGCGCCCTGTCACGCACGTCATACCAGCGCCCATTTGTGGTGTTCTGAAATTCCCAGCAATATATCCCCGCCGGATTACCGGCAGCGTCAAGCAGTTTGTCATTACTGCAGAAAGCGCACGGGCCTGACTGCCCGGTCTGAATCGTCTTCCAGCATTGTTGCCCGACCACATCGCCAAAGTGATCTTTGACGAAATTATTTACAAACAGCAGTTCGTAGCTATTCATGTCGGCAACGTAGACAATGGCGTCAAGGCCGTTTAAAACAGTAAGTAGTCTTTCGTGTGATGCTTTCGTCACCTCTTCCGCCCGAATGCGCTCGGCAATTTCAATCTGGAGCCGGTCCCGCTCCTCCAACAGTTGCCGCTGAATTCCTTGTTCTTTTTCGATCTGCTGGTTGAGGGCGATGAATGTACCGCTTGCCGTCTGGAATGGGGAACAGCGCAAGAAAACAAGGGGGGCTCCGTCTGATGGCACATGTACACGGTGCCCAAAGCAGCGATACCTGACCTCTTGGCCATCACTCCCCAGGCGGGACAGGAGCCCGGGGATTTGCTGCCTGTTTTTAGAGCAGGTTACGAGATGCCGCAGTACCATTTCGGCGGGAGTAACGACAAATTCGGTAATTGACCTTCCCGGCAACTCATGGCAGTTCCCCCCCAGCATCCGGGCGCCGGCCTGATTGACCGCCACCAACTCCCCTTCACGGCTCAAGAGAAAACAGGCATCCGGCCAAGGGTCACATAGCTCTGTGAAGAGCTCCACCAGCATACGCACTGCCACGTCATCTCCCATAATATTCCCTGCCGGTCGCTGCGGAAGATTCCTGAGTTTGTTGCAGGTAGACAACAACCCTGCAGCCCTTATCGCCCTGCGCAATCGTATCCTCAAGGACCACCTTGGCATACCCAAGGTTATTGGCCGCGATGACGCCAAAGACATTGGAGGTCATCATGCACATGGAGGGTCGGTCCAGGACCTTGTCTTCAAAGGGGCAACTGTTGTTTGTGAAGACGATTTTGGTTTCATCCTGCTGGGCGATGCTGAAACAGCCCTGAATTCTTCGTTTCAAATCAACAAGCACCTCTGCCACCTGCTGGCGTGAAAGGGAACTCACCCCCATCTCCTCTTTGTAAATCGAATTAATCCATTCGCCGATGTTCTGACCAACCAGGCTGATATAGCCGGCTGCTTCCTCATAGCCGACAATCTCCTCTAGGGTACCTGCCAGCTCTCTGATAAGGGTCCGCAAAAAAATATCCCGTTCAAGGGGGATAGTGAGCAGATGAGCTGAACCGGTCAGTTCGGCATCTTTGGATGTGTACTCCGCGGGTAGAATTGGTTTCTGTTCAGGCATATTTTCCTCCTACCGGCAGCAACGTATCCAGCATTGACTGCGCGTCATATGTTTTTTGGAGAGAATGGATGATTAAACGCAGTGCATGTTTCACGCGAGTCAGGATACTCGCACAGGAAGGAACGGATGTGCTCCACTTCAGTGAATCGCAGGCGGCAAAGAAGAGTGACATCAGTGATGCCGCGAGCCAACCTGCTATGGCATAGTGGCTCATCCTGATGGCTGAGGCGGGATTATCCGGGAAGCGGCATCTCATAATGGTCTCCATTCGAGAGACGTTCGGAATCATTGGTGATCACTTTTCAGCAAAGTATATCACTAACCATTCCCATGTCAACGCGCACCCCATCACCACCAACTGATGCAGCGTTCATTATAAGAAGGATTTAAGTTTTATCTAAGGCATGGCATGGAAAAATGCTACAACAGCCGTGCACCAGCGACGTGATCAAGCTGGGCAGTTCTCAATCTATTCCCTTTTGACGGGAGGTAATTGACTGCAACTTGCAGGTTCCTGGCCCGTTTCAGGATGCGTTCCGCATACCGGTAACTCTTGTCAGGAGGTGTTGTACCCCCGTTATACCGTGCCAGTGCCTTTCTCTTATCCCCATTGGCATAGATCAGAAGACTCTGGATGATTCTTTCGGCCTGCCCCGCCTGCCCATGTATATCTTTTGGCACTGAACCCCAATCTGAGGCGATTACCTGCCAGGCACCCTGTTCCCCGGCCGAACCTACCGCAACCGGATCACCACGGCTTTCTTCAATTGCGACGCTGATCAGCAGGTTAGCCATCGGGCTATGCCTGACCGCTGCGACGAGTGCTGCCGGATCGGCGACCCCGTGGTCAGCAGCAAATCGAACCCGCTGATCATGAACAACGTCAAATACGTCGAAAGGTTTCACGGCCAGCTTTTTTTCCATACCGGCATTTACACCCACCTCTATCCCACCCAACCCGCCTGCAGTGGCGGCGACGACAGCTGAAACCACCCCGATCAGCGCTGTTGTGAGCGGCAGGTAATATTTAGTACGAGTACTTAAAGCGTTTATAATCATGATGGCTCCTTTTACGCACTAACGTGGTTTGTGCCCGGAATCAGGCATAATTTTCTCCCCAGATACACTCGTGCTGTCCGCACTTCAAAGAGAAGTTGCAGTAAAAACAGCGCTGCTCCCCATCGGACCGCCGAATGACGCGTTCAAGTTCGCATAGCTTAGCATTTCCTATTTTGATGGCACGGCGCATGGAAATTTCATAAAACTCGGTATTTTTCATTGGGTACCCTCCTTTTTAGCGTTTATTTCAGGCAACACCCGCCGATACAGAGCGGTTCGATACCCGGCATGGGCCGCCAGCCCTTTGGAATAATTCAATATATTTTCAGCTTTGGCCATTGCAGCTGAGACAGCACCGACAGACGCCGCACGTGAATCCGAATTTATCAGGCTGAGCATTGCCAGCCACTCCCCTAGTTCTTCGAATCGCTCCTTGTTAAACCACTCTGTGCCCCTACTTTCGTGGACATCCAGAAATTCCCGACAGGCTACAGTAGAAAAAACGTGTACCGGCATTGCTGATATTTCTGAAAGTGCCAGCAGGGTGGAGAGAAGCCCAATCCTGTGCAGGGCACCATCTACGTCCAGCATCCGGCGCAGGGTGTAATCAAGACCGAACTGTTCCAGAACGCCCGGTTTCATGCCGAACATCAACACCCAGGCCGATAGCAGCCTGCTGTCGTCTACGGAGCTGAGAGTAGCGGTTACCCTGGCACGAAAGGTTTGGGCGTCCTTTAAAACCGGTTTTACTTTCAACAGCACCGCAAGCCGCTTGAGCCGCGACTCAATCGTGTTGAGCTGTTCATCGAGTTGCTGCGCGTTCGCCGTATCGTCTGCCAGCCTACGCATCTCAATGAGGAAATCTCGTACGGCTCCGGCGGTATATTTAATTTCAGAGGGTATTTCACTCTGCATCAGTTCGATCACCGCCGTAAAAGCCTCATTCAGGGTTTTATAGCGCACCTGTTTCAGTTCATCCTCCAGACAGTTCACTCCGCTGCCACCCAGTTGCAGACAGAGCCGGCTCCAGTTCCCCTCAGTATCGTCCCGGATTTCCCTAAAATCGACAAATACATAAAACTGGTACTCCTTCAGCTCGGCGTAGAGTCCATATTCATACAATTCGTGAGCGTTGCGCAGGTACGTCAATCCCGTGATCGTATCGCAGAAAGCACAATAGACACCTTCCTCGCTGGTCAGACCCAGGGCGATACCCAGCGTTGTCCGGCGGATTTCCGTTTCACCGTTACCGTTCTTTACCGCAAAGCCGGACGACTCCCTGATCCATCCGGCAGCGGTAGAGAAACTGTTGTGGTACATAACCAGTGACCGTTGGTCGCCAGCACGGTTGGAATAGGCAAAGACGTTCTCGTTGATACAGTCGCAGGCGTAGAAGCCGTAGAGCATGAAATTTTCCGAGCCGGAGAACAGCCAGCGGCGGCGCAGCAGCGGAAATATCCACAACTCGTGACCACCCACCAGACCTTCATCGATCTGTTCATCCCAGTAGGCCCGTTTGTACTCCATACCGTACTTTTCGTGAAACCCCTCGATCTGGCCGTGACCGAACATCGGTAACCCCGGCATGGTGGCAAGCAGCACACAGGCGCCAAAGTATTTGTCCTGCGAGCCGAACTGATCCACGGCGGTCCTCTCGTCCGGATTGTTCATAAAGTTGACGAACCGCTTGAGGACCTCGGGGTTGAACTCCAGCACATTTTTAATGGTATGGCGATATTTGTGATTCTCTTCCATCTTGAGCATATTCATGAAGGCACTGTTATAGACCCGGTGCATCCCCAGCGTCCGGACAAAATATCCCTCCATCATCCAGAAGGCCTCCGCCAGCAGCAGTGTACCGGGGGCCTCTACAGCCACGCGGTCCACAACCTCGCGCCAGAACTCGGCCGGGAAGACGGCATCGAATTCTTCCTTGCTCATGCCGTGCTCGGCGCGTGAGGGAATACCGCCCCCGTGACCGCGCAACGGAAACCAGAGCCGTTGATAATGTTTTTTGGCCAGGGTCATGGCGGCATCGAAGCGGATGATCGGGAAGTTGCGCGCCACATGCAGGATCGTTTGGATGACCGCTTCACGCACCTCGGGGATCAGATAGTTAAGTTGGGCGGTGTCGTTCCAAGGGATGCTGGTGCCGTCGTTGCCGTGGTAGATGTAACGGGTTCGACCATCGCGCCGATCATAATGTTTAAAAACCACGGCAGCGTCATGTTTGCTCCAGTAACCATCTTCGATCTGAAGGCAGACAGAGCCATCGTGGGATAGGTCTTCGCCGTTGAACTGATAGGTCGGAAAGGGGGGATAGTCGGTCTGAACAAACCAGTCGGGGTGCTGAATCACCCAGCGCGAATAGATGCCGGTATGATTTGGCACCATGTCGCTGGCAAGACGGATACCGCGGGCGGCGGCCCGCTCCCGCAGGCTGGCCAATCCATCCCACCCGCCCAGGTCGGCGGCGACTTCATAATCGTAGAGGGAATAAGCCGAGGATATGGCTTCCGGATTGCCGCAGATCTGCTTGATGCGCTGCGAAGCGGGAGAGCGTTCCCAGAGACCGATCAGCCAGAGTCCGGTGAAGCCCCATGACGCCAGGCGGTCAAGCTCTGCATCGGGGATCTGGTCAAGTCGGGTAATGGGATAGCCATGGCTGCGGCTCAGCTGATCGAGCCAGACATAGGCCATCTTGGCCATGAGAACGACATTGGACATCCAGTCGGCATCATGAGAAAAACGTTCGTATTCGGGATAGTCAAACCCGCCAAAGATGGAATCTCCGCGGCCAGCCCCCATTCCTCCGCCCGGCCCTCCGCCACGCTTGAATTCCAGTACCGGCGGTGGCCCCGGTTCGCCACCCCAGCCGCGCTCACGCTCTTCCTCAAGCAGGATGTCAAGTGCTGTTGCCAACTCGGCAAGGATTTCTGGAGGTAGTACGGCACTCCAGGTGACAAGCACAAACCGGATCTGATCTGCCAGCGAGTCAGGTGCTGCCTGTACCGGTGCGCGGAGCGCCTCACCCAGCGTGCGTCCAAGCGGCGTCACAAAAGGGCTCTCGGTTACTGCAGCATGAGTTTTTGTGGCAATTGCCGTATACGATGATGACTCTTTCAATTCCTGATCATCAAAAATATCGTGAAAGCTCCGGGCAGCAGGATTTTCGGCGGCAGCATGCAAAAGCAGCATCTCCCGCAGCACTATACGGCGCTGCGCATCTCCTGCCTTCAGCCATGAGGCAGCGGGCACTTCGCCGGACAGCACTTCAGCGGGCGGGAACAGCTCCACAAATCGCTGCGCCGACTGCAGGGTTTCGCCGCCTGCCGGATCATACCCACACCGCCGCAGCGCCTGTTCAAGCACGCCAAAGTCCGCATCTTCCGCCAGGACATCTATCATATATCGATACACGGTCTGCAAGACGGCAAACAGGTTCAGGTGCGAGGCATATACCGTCGGAGCAGTCGCGGGATGCGCACTGTTAAGAGAAAGGGCCAGTTGGCGATAAAAGAGTACCGGGGGAAGTCGCCGTTCACCGATAAGCCGCGAAGATGTTCTCAATCCAAGTGAGTGCCACTTTTGAGCAGAAATCGGGATAACATGCCGGAAGTAGTCAGAAATCGTGCCCTGTCTGATCATGTTTAAACCCAACTGCGGTTATCGGGTTGTTGCGGAAGGAGTACCAACTCACTCGTCCATATGTCACTCACGTGGTAGTGTGTCAGCGGACTAAGCCGCTCCCCGTTCCCTCCTGCCAGAACCATTGCGATAGTATTTCTGCCCACATTATCGTGTGAGTACATATCCATATTCTCCTTGACGTTGAGAGTAGTGCAATAGTTCCCAAAGATACGACACCTTCAGACCTACGGGTCATGGTCAATGGTTAGGGAGGAGATGAAGGGGCCCCGGAAACGGTCGGTTCCAGGAGCAACTCCTTCAAAATATCAGCTTCTTGATCCTGAATTTCTTGCCGATACACCTCATTCTTTTCTATTTCTTCCATCATCGCCCGGTTGCGGTTCAGTTCCTGGCGGATATCCCGGTTCTGAAGCATCTCATGCATCATCTGCTCATTTTGCAGCAACTCCTGGCGTATGTCCCCGAGCTGAATCATCTGCCGTATGAAGTACGGATGCTGCAGCATTACCTGACGCAACTCGTGCTGTTTGAGTAAAGTGCACATGCGAGTCCGATCCTGAAGCAGGCTCTGTGTTCGTTCTTTGTCGCGTAACGTATTTTCCAAGTCAGTGCTGGTCCGGTTGGCATACACGTCGCCACGCATCTGGTGAGTAGAAATGCCGCTACTATTCTGAGCGGAGGACCGGGCGGCCGGAGGTGTGCCCGCCACCGTGAGCAGAACGATGATAATGATTATTTTTTTATCCATGGTGTATGTACCCTTGCCGGACACAGAAACGCCCTAATGAGGTTAATCGTGATGTAACACCATAGAGTTTCGGTGAATCTGTCCCGCGTTAGTCGCAATCTTCGCGCCATGCGCAGGTGTGCTGTCCACATTCTGCAGAAATGTTATTATCAAAACAGGGATGATTTCCTTCGGCTTGCTGGATGGACCGTACAAGTTCACTCTTGGTTGCCTTGCCGACCTTAAGGTTGTGCTGTTTGGCGATTTCCTTGATTTCGGTTACTTTCATTCAGAACTCTCCTTTTTTTGTGAATTTTCAGGCCGGGAGTTACCCGGCCATCACAGCTGCATCAGGGTAGGCATCTATAACGCAATGCCCGATCAAGGTCTGCATAGCGTGCCGCAACCTTTCGGGCACATTAACAAGGACCGGCTTTACGCCCCGTAACCTTGCACACTGCATCCAGACGTTGAGAAGTTGCAGGCCACTTATGTCCGCTTCTTTCATCTGTCCGCAGTCGATTCGAAGGTTTTTTTCACCTCCTGCTTCTAACTGTTGTAAAGAAAGTGCCAGTAAAGCAAGATTACGGGTCACTCCGGCAAGAGTCCAGTCACCCTCCAAACGCGCCTCCGAACCAGTCACGCAAATCGTCATGAAAGTCTCCCCGTCGATCATTTACTTTAATCAGGAGTTACCTTACATAAGACATGCCAAGATTATTATTTATATTTATTTGTTAATTTATATAGTTACCAGCAGTACGACTATCGGTATCGGTAAGGTATTTTAGCAGGCGGAATACAAACATGGGAGCGCGGGGTGATATCTATCTGAAAGCGGGAAGTTACGAAATGTTACATTTTTTACGGGCGGCTCGATTTGTAACATTCAGGATCAGCGGGGGGTATATAGGGGGGATTTTACTCTGCGCTCCGGCTGCACAGCTCTTCAATCTGCCGGAACAGCTCCTCAAGATTGACCGGTTTTGCAACATAGCCGTTGATACCGGCGGCCAGAAAACGCTCGCGGTCATCAGAAAAAGCATGTGCCGTCATGGCGATAATCGGGATCTGCGAATTTATACCGGCAAGCTCTCCACTGCGGATAATGCGCGCGACCTCTGTACCCGACATATCCGGCATGGATATGTCGGTCAGGACAATTTCGAATTCCTCTTTCTGTAACGCGTCAAGAAGCTCGGCTCCGTTCTCTACCGCCGTCACCTGATACCCTCTACGCTGCAGTAATTTTTGCGCAACCCCCCTCCCCCTTTCATCGTCATCAGCAAACAAAATTTTCCGGGGGGAGGCTTGAGCCTGTGGCTGGGCTTGAGTTTGGGCTTGAACGGGCGCTTGAACCTGAGTAACGGGCAGTATCACGATAAAGACAGAACCCTCACCCGGGGCGCTTGTAACAGTGATACTGCCGCCCATCAAAGCCAACAGACGCCGGGAAATGGGCAGCCCCAGTCCAGTCCCTGATGCACTGCGGGCACTGAAACTCTCAACCTGGGTAAAACGTTCGAAGATATCGTCTTGTTTCGCGGAGGGAATGCCTATGCCGGTGTCCCTGACTACGATACGCAGCACTCCCTTGTCCGGACTCGCTTCGGAGGGTGCCTGTTCGCGGGTGATTTCCAGCGAAATCGTACCATGATGGGTGAATTTGACAGCGTTACTGAGCAGATTGGAGATGATCTGGCTCAACCGCTGCTGGTCGCCGGAGATGTATTCAGGCAGATCGTCCGCCAGTGAAACGGTGAGGTCGAGTCCCTTCTGTTTCGCGCAAGCCGAGAACATCCTCACCAGCTGTCTGGCCATCGAGGGTACAGAGAATGTTTCGTTGACCAGCTCAAGTTTTCCGGCCTCAATCTTTGAAAAGTCGAGCACATCGTTGATTATCTGGAGCAGCATCTGGGAGGCCGACTTGCCGTCCTTCAGATACTCCCGCTGCTGAGGTGTAAGCGTTGAGCCCTCCAACAGCTCGATATTCCCCAACATGGCGCCCAGCGGTGTCCGTATTTCATGGCTCATGGTAGCAAGAAAATCTGATTTGGATCGATTAGCGGCTTCCGCGGCTTCCTTGGCTTGCTGCAACGCCTCCTCTGCCCGTTTGCGAATAACGATGTCCCAGGTCAGGTTGGCCATATGCTGGAGGGTCATTATTTCCTGAACGACGTAATCGGTCTTTTTATTACCGACACCCAGTACCGCGACTATCCGGTTGTTGCGGAAAATCGGCACGACAAGTTCCCGCTCGACGCGGGCATGTCCCGGCGGCATCCCCTTGTGGTGTGTCAGCGACTCATAACTATTGTGAATCAGAGGTTTTTTCTCACGGATACAGTCGGCCCACACACCGGCGTGGTCAAGCTGGCAATGGGTACCTTTCGCGTCTGCAGTACAGAAGGTTGATGTAGTCCTGGTTGACCACCCATGCTTTTGCACTGTCGTTTGGTCGGCATCAACAAAATGGAAAAAGCCGATCTGGCTGTCGGTCACGCGCTCGGCCTCATCCAGAACCTTCGTCAACAGGTCATCAAGCGAATGTGTTAAAGCATATTTGCTTATTCTGAGGCGGGACCGCAAAATTCGCTTGGCCTGTTTGCGCTCGGTGATATCACGAGCAGCAGCAAACAGGAGTGTCTTGTCAGCATTAGGCTCTGACATCCATTCAAACCAACGATACGAGCCATCCTTACAGAGAAAGCGAGTGACAAAATTGACGGTGGATCCACCAGCAAGTTGTTTTCCAACCTCAGCCATGGTTGCATTTCTATCATCGGGATGGATCACTTCCAGGAACGGCATTATCAGGAGCTCTTTTTCTGAAAAACCCAGTGTCTTCGTAAAGGCACTGTTGATCTTCTTGAAGTGGCCATCCGGCGAAGCGATGCACACCATACCGGGGACAAGATCGAAGAACAGAGCGAGTTCATCCTCGGCCTGTTTGCGCTCGGTAATGTCGTAAAATGTGACCCGGTACTCGCCGTCATGTACTGGTGCCGCCTGCAGATGTGCCCAAAAGCTGGATCCATCGCTCTGCATCAGGCGCATCTCCCAGGAGTGTGCTTCATTCGTTTCATGGATTTTTTTGTGGTGCAGGTAATAGATGTCCTGATCATCACGGTGGATGAATCGTGATATCGGCTTGTTGATGAGGTGATCTCGGACATCACCAAGCATGGTAGCGGCAGCGAGATTGGCCTCCTTGATCACCCCCTGCTCGCTGAAGGTCAGGTTACCGACCGGTGCCAGGTCATACAGGTCGAAGTAGCGGGCCCGCGTTGCCTCCAGTTCGTACTGCGTGCGGCGCAGTTCTTCGTTCTGCATCTCCAGTTCGATCTGATGGACCCGCAGTTCATGCAGCAACTGCCGGGCATCTTCGAGCGACAATGTTTTCAGAATGGTCTCTTCATCAAACCGGGATTTTTCTTCCGCTCGCTGGCGGAGTGTCAGGCCCGTTTCAGTTGGTGTATTTACCATGGATGTTTCTCCATCTAAAGGTACCAAGTTTCGGGTACAGGGTGCAGTAAACTCCTGTCTTACTCTATCCCGCCCGCCCGCTCTGTCGTTGTAATCGCATACACCTGTCCGGCCTCATTCACCATGGCGGTGGCGGTCAGCCATACGTCCACGACAGTGCCATCTTTGGTGATCCGTTGCGTGAGATACGGCTCCAGAATACTATTCCGGCTCAACCGGTGTACCCGTTTCAGTGCTTCCTCTCGCAGCTCTTCCGGGATCAGCTCGCGGATAGTACGATGCACCGCCTCTGTCTCGCTCCAGCCGTACATCCTGATCGCCGCCGGATTCCAGGCCAGGATATTCCCTTCCATATCCTGCACAATGACAGCGTCGTGGGCATCGTGTACTACTACCGTAGCCAGGCGAAGCATGTCATTGGCTTTTTGGAGTGTCTCCCGCGCCCGCTTTATCTCGCTTATATCAAAAAAGGTGACAACCGCCCCCTCGATAACATTCTCAAGGGTGCGATAGGGTCTGATGCGCAGCAGGAACCACACCCCATCCTTGTTCTGCACCTCGATTTCTTGAGGGATCAGGGTATCCAGTACCGTTTTGATATCCTCCACCAGAGTGTTGTAGCCGACCAGGTTTGAGACGATATGCCCCACCGGTCTGCCGACATCGGACACGATCAGGTTAATGACCTGGGTGACTGACGGAGTAAATCGCTGGATAAGCATCTGAAAATCAACAAAGATTGTGCCGACACCGGTTCCGGCCAAAAGGTTGTTCATATCGTTATTGGCCCGCGACAGATCAAGCACTTTTGTTTGCAGCTCGGTATTAACGGTAGCCAGTTCTTCGTTGACCGACTGCAACTCCTCCTTGGAGGTTTCCAGCTCCTCATTGGTGGATTGCAGCTCTTCGTTGACCGACTGCATCTCTTCATTGGAGGATTTGAGTTCTTCGTTGGAGGTTTCCAGCTCTTCGTTCGCGCTCTTGAGATATTCCTCTTTCGCCCGCAGTTCCTGCTTCAACGCAGTGACAAGCGCTCCTGCGGTAAACCCGGCGAATCCATCTCCAGCATCAGTATCCTCACCCATTTTCTCGCCCGGCGTCACCCCGCAGATCGCTGCCGTCGGAACATGTTCCGAGGGTTGAATTTCATCCAGAACGACCAAATACAAAGCTGGTTCACTAATCGAGTCGGACGTTGCCGACACCGGCAGCACCGTGAGATTGACGCTACTGTAATCGCCGTTAGTCTTAACCCGCAGCCCGGGGCGCTCTACCGTTTTTTTATCCTTCGCGGCAGAGTGCAGGGCAGTGGTCAAATCCCGCTTTAGCCCGTCACGGGCCATCTTGAGGATATTCGTGTTCGGCTCGCCGGACGGCATTTGCAAGTAGCGCCCGGTGTTGCCGTGGATGTAGAGCATTTCACCCCGTTCACTCACCAGCACACTGGCCGGAGCGTACCGCTGCAGCAGGAACCGCTCCGTAATCTCACGCAGGGAAACCTTCCCTCCGCTGGGAACCGTACCGAAGCGTCTCTGGTCTATCCCGCCTTCTGTCATGGGAGGGACAAACCGCCCCAGAGGCAGGCGCTGTGCATTAGAAAGATCCTCTTTGCGCTGATACAGCTTCGACTGACGATCCACCACGGAGAAGAGGTGGACAAATTCGCCGACGGTCTCCGAGGTACCGAGAAAGAGGAAGCCCCCCGGATTCAGTGCATAGTGGAACAACGGAATCAGCTTCTTCTGCAGATCACTATTCAGATAGATTAACATGTTGCGACAGCTGATAAGGTCGAGTTTGGAAAACGGGGGGTCTTTGATCACGTCCTGCTCGGAAAAAACCAACAGGTCGCGAATCCCTTTGTTGATGCGAAAGGCGCTGCCGTCAGCTTTCGGGGTAAAAAAACGCGCCAACCGTTCCGGTGAAATATCGACGGCGATGCTGGCAGGATAGAGGCCGATGCGGGCCTGATCAATAGCGCGGTTATCCATATCAGTGGCGAATATTTGCAGCAGGTAATTTCTTTTCAATGTATCCATCTGTTCCTGAAGCAGCATGGCGATGGAATAGGCTTCCTCACCGGTGGAACAGCCGCAGATCCAGATCCGGACCGCTGTTCCGGGCATTTTGTCGGCAAAAAGACGCGGGACAATCGTCGTCTCGAGCTGTGCAAAAACCTCCGGATCACGGAAAAAATTGGTAACGCCGATCAACAGATCACGAAAAAGCGCTTCCACCTCCACCGGTGTCTGCTGCAAAAAGCGGATGTAGTTGCTCAGTTCGACAATCTGCTGTACGGCCATGCGTCTCTCGATGCGCCGCTTGATGGTATTGCGCTTGTACTGGGAAAAATCGTGTCCGGTCTGGGCGCACAGCAGTATGAAAATCTTTTTCAGAGCGTCTTCAGACTTGGGGAGCGGCAGAGCCAGCGAGCGGGTACTTTTCCCGAAGGCATGGGCGGCATAGGCGATCAGATGGGGCGCCATCTCGGCAGCAGGCAGGATATAGTCCACCATCCCGGTGGCGATGGCGCTGCGCGGCATGCCATCATATTCGGTGGATTCAGGGTTCTGGACCATTACCATCCCCCCCTCACCCTTGACCGCCCGCATCCCCAGCGTGCCGTCACTGCCGGTACCGGAAAGCACGATGCAGATCGCCCGCTCGTGCTGATCCTGAGCAAGAGAGCGAAAGAAGAAGTCGATCGGCAGTCGCTGGCCGCGCGGCGAGGACGGTTCAAGCAGTTGCAGCGTGCCATTAAGAAAGGCCATGTCACGGTTGGGGGGGATGATGTAGGCACAGTTGGGCTGCACCACGACACCATCGGTCACCTCGGAGACCTGCATGCGGGTGTAGCGCCGGATAAGCTCGGTAAGGATGCTCTTGTGATCCGGCGCCAGATGCTGCACCAGGACAAAGGCCATGTCCGGATTTTTGTCTGCCGGCATGCCGGAAAAGAAGGATTCAAAGGCAGCCAACCCGCCAGCTGATGCGCCGATGCCGACGACGGGAAAACGGGTTGAATCCGGTGTGATATCGGCTGGCAGCGCGGACGGCTCCGCTGTTTCCGGTGGTGTGAGCGTAGTACTGGCCGACTTTTTTCTGGTCACTCTATTCTCCTGTTGGTTGGTGGATACCATCGTTTCTGACCGGTTTGACAGGTCGTAAAACCTCGTCTACACCTCTATCCTGAATTCAGCCCCGCCATCTACGTTGCGGGCCGACAGACAGCCGTGCATTTTTTTGTCGATAATCATCTTGGCCATGTACAGGCCGATGCCGACTCCCATGCCCTGTTCCTTGGTACTGAAGTAAGGATCAAATATTTTTGGCAGGATATCGTCACGGATGCCGCCGCCGTTATCGCGGACAGTGACAGTCGAACGCCCGTTTTCACGGAAGATGCGGATGGTGACGGTAGGATTTTGTGCTTGATGTTCCAATAGCGCATCCCTCGCATTCAGTATGATATTGAGAAATGCCTGTACGTACTCGTTGGGATACCCATTAGCCGTTATGCCGGGCTCTGCATCGAAGTCGATCCTGATTCCTTTTCTTTTTATTGATGGTTCGACGAAAGAAAGGGCGCGGGAGACAAGATCGTTGACGATGAATGAACTCGCCTCTTTCTCATAACTGAAAAAGGTGCGAAAGTCATCAATGGTCTCTGAAATTTGCTGGAGAACCTTCATGGTCTCGGCAATATCTTCGTCCAGTTCCTCGACAGACAGATCATTAGCTTTAAAGGCAAGCTGCAGGCTCTGCACAATCAACCCGATATTGTTGAGCGGCTGGCGCCACTGGTGGGCGATATTGCTGATCATTTCACCCATGGCGGTCAGACGGCTCTGCTGAATGAGTATATCATCTTTTTTACGCAGTTCGGCGACCGCGTTTTCAATGCGGGACTCCAGAGAACGGTTTATCTCTTCGAGTTGTTTTTGCTGCGCCGCCAGTAGTTCCTCTTGGCGCCTTTTCTCGGTGACATCCCGGACGACATGGACAGTGGCCGTTATCTGACCCTCGGCATTAAACACCGGGGACATGGTCACTTCAAAGGTTCCGTTTAATTTGCCTACGGTAAATTCTGAAGTTTCAGGTTTCCCGCATGCCGCTATTCTGGCATGTGGGCAATAGTCAGGAGCGGACTTCGTGTCATGCATCACCTCAAAGCATTTACGCCCCACCAGTCCCCTGGGAGTACAGCCGCAACGCTCTGCCATGGCACGATTGACACGAACAATGTTATGGTCGTTATCAACAATAACAATCAGATCGGTAACCGCATCAAAGGTCTGCTCCCAGTCCCGTTTTGCGTGGATAATTTGTTCGTGTTCCTCCTGAGAGACAGCGGGCTTTTCTGTCGGCATGGCAGGTTCCTTTTATCGGCTTGACCATGGATTAGTTATTCACAGCGGTAGCTTCATAATTCTACCATCCAATAAAAGATTATCCAACGTTTTGTGATAGTTATTCTCAAAAGGCGTCAATATCGGCTTCACTCAATGGAAGCGGAGTGAGTTTTAGGGGCGGGTTTTGGAAGTAGCGACCGGTTCCAGCTGCATAAACACTACCCCATGCGGAGGAAGAGTGAGCTGAATCTCCAGCGTACCATCAGCAGCTGGTATCCGAGCCGTCGGCTCGACCTCGGGAGTAACCTTCGAGAGAGCGGCGTAGGTCGATTTATTGGCGTTCCACAGAATTCTCCCTTCTTGAATTATCCCATCAGTGGGATTCAGATCATACGGTGACAATTCAAACTGAGTATATGCGTTTCGCGGTATTCCGGCGCTGTCTGCGAGCCACTGGGCCGAGTAGTTGGCGTAAGCGCGATCGATCCGATAGTAGGTCACTCTCACACCGCCTGCCGGCACCCCTCGCAACCGGAGCAGCACAAACTCACTGCTAGTAGCGGACCGCACGGTGTTATAGTTAAACATCATCAGCCGTGCCTGACCGTCAGCCGCACCCACAGGTCGTACAGCCAGTCCTCCGACCACGTCGTTACTCAATGGTTGTGCAGCTACTTTCAACAAGTTCAAGCGGGCGCCCCCGACCAGATGCTGCTGGAACAGATCGAGCACATTGCGGGCAGGCGGTGGTACGTCCGCCGAGCCAGTATTCCATAACGCACCCCACAGGATAGTGTCCCTACATCGACTCTCTGCGTTCCTCTGCCTGCATCTTGCGGCGGTCAGGGCCGGCATAGTCACTCACGTTCCTATGCCGCAGATTTCCTATGCCGGGCATAACCCACCCATCACTACGTTGAAATTCTCGCACCTTACCCGCTCCAAGAAGACGGTCTAATATCTCAGGGCGGACCATATCAAAACGGTTATCCGTATATTTTACTCTGATTAACATAACAATCTCCCTTCAAACTTAAATTTTAGCGCAAGTATGCCAGAGCATCGCCAATTATCAAGCATCAAGCGTGCCAGATAGCAACTAACCGTAATTACTTTGAATGGCATGCTGTTATTCGACATAATATTACCGAAACTGTAAGCTGAATCGACATAATTACCGGTATTTTTTGCAGGTTGGATCTTGTTTAGCCGCAACGCCGGGCAAACAAAAAGCTGCCCTCTCGAGTGAAAGGGCAGCTTTTAAGATTTAAAATGGAAGGTAAACACTATGTCGTGCTACGTCCAAACATTGTAAGCAACGAAATCAATACCTTGCCTACAATTTAACAGTGGCGCTCTTGCTGGCAGAGACATTACCGGCTGCATCCCTGACCCAGGCATAGGCGGTTTTAGTTCCGGTACTGCCAAAGGCAAATGACGTATTGGGGGAAGCCAGCCAGTCACAGTTGGCCGTGGAGTTGGTGGATGTGACGCAATATGCGGTCACACCGACGTTATCGCTTCCGGTAAATGCTGTAATTGGCACTCTTAACGTAGTTGAGGTCGTTGGCATCAAGAAGGTGCTGACGGTCGGAGCTGTCGCGTCGGCAAGTCCAATATTGACGGTGGCGCTTTTGCTGGCAGAGACATTGCCGGCTGCATCTTTTACCCAGGCATAGGCGGCTTTAGTTCCGGTGCTGCCAAAGGCAAATGACGTATTGGGGGAAGCCAGCCAGTCACAGTTGGCCGTGGAGTTGGTGGATGTGACGCAATATGCGGTCACACCGACGTTAT
>JGI24147J20444_1000478_pt1 | contig 25521 bp, 23 predicted proteins | sample BarGraIncub1133A_FD_20444 | JGI IMG/M metagenome (IMG submission 20444) | reverse complement strand
CCTATGATACGGCAGCGCACTATCGCTCAATCGCGCAGTTGCCTGATCTTTCCCGTTCTTACTCAGACAAGTCACTGAAACTGCCAATCCCCGGCAAGGATGACATTAAGCGCATTCTTCACTCTACAAACAAATTCACCCAAGGGGACGAGCTCAATTGCCGCGCCTGCGGGTACAACAGTTGCCGGGAACATGCGGTAGCGGTATTCCAAGGACTCGCCGATATTGAAATGTGCCTTCCTCACAACATGCAGCTGATCGAGGAGGAGCGCGGGCATCTCATGCAGAAGTGTGAACTGGTGCAACGGGAGTTGGACCGCCAGGCAGGAGATGACATGATTGTCGGCAGCGACCCCGGCATCAAGGACGTAATGGAGCTGATTCATCAAGTTGCTTCCACACCGACGACCGTACTCATCAGAGGAGAAACCGGCACAGGTAAGGAGCTTACCGCCCGTGCTATCCACCGCCAAAGTCACCGCAATGACAAACCGCTCATGACGGTCAACTGCACGACACTCACAGATTCGCTCCTTGAAAGCGAATTGTTCGGTCACAAGAAAGGCTCATTTACCGGCGCTATCTCCGACAAAAAGGGACTTTTTGAGGCGGCCAATGGTGGTACCATATTTTTGGACGAAATCGGCGATATAACCCCCAAACTTCAAGCCGAACTGCTACGAATTCTTGATTTGGGAGAGGTGCGTCCGGTTGGCAGCGTTACGGCTAAAAAGGTTGACGTGCGCTTGATAGCAGCGACCAACAAGGACCTTGAACTAGGTGTGCGCGAGGGGTGGTTTCGTGAGGATCTCTATTACCGCCTGAATGTTTTCAGCATTGAGCTTCCACCGTTGCGTAACCGGGCCGAGTCTGTGCCGGAGTTGGCTCGGCATTTTCTCGACAAAGCCAGAAAAAAACTCAACAAAACAATTGCCGGTATCGAAGAGCGAGCCGTCAAAGCCATGCAGCACTATCCCTGGCCCGGGAATATCCGCGAAATGCAGAATGTCATCGAGCGCAGTGCTGTTCTGGCCAAAGACGGCCTCATTCGGCTGGAAAATCTTCCTACCATTTTTATCGACACCTACGAATCATGCCCGGATATTGATGCCAATCGGCGCCGGGTCTCATTCAAGGCCGAACGTGAACTGCAGGTTGTTCGAACCGAGAAGAATATCATCGCGCGCTATCTCGAAGAAACCAATGGGAACGTTGCCAAAGCCGCCCGTCTGGCCAACCTCACCCGGCGGACCTTTTACCGTCTGCTCGAAAAGCATGACATTGAAGTTGTCCGCCGTTCAAAATAAATTTCCAGCTAACCAAGTCACTCATCCTTCAATGTACCGCACCGACACAGACATAAATCTGTTTCAAAATAGTGTATACTTTTGGCCACTAATGTGTCACTTCTGGCACATGTTTAAATACTCCGACAAAAGAGTTCGATAATATCTGATTACAACACACCGTATTTACAAGACTTATCTTTTATATTTTAATTTGGCACGATATTAGCTGTTGTATACAACATATTCGCCATACGCACTCGAAGTAAACTATAAAAAAAAGAGAGGAATACTACAATGGGAAGAATGGGAGAAAATCCGCGTTACAATGTCATTTCAATGAGGGTAAGCGATGAAGAGCGCATTCACCTGGAAAATCTGATGAAGACCACTCACAAGAGTGTCTCGGATATCATGCGCGAGGCGATGGAATATTTCACTGCTCACCATGAGCAGAACGAACAGGACAGGAAGGCCGCATAGTCGCATTTTGCTCCACAAACGCAACGAGGCGGGGACATATATCCCCGCCTCGTTGCGTTTAGTCATGTATCATCAAGATCAGTTGATGGTAATTTCAAACTGTTCCTGATGGAAGCCGGGTTTGGCACGCACCGTGATCCTTTTTTTGAATTTCTTTTCCAGCTCTTCAAGTCCGCGTCGCTCTTCATCATAGAGCAGGTCAGCAACTTGCGGATGGACGGTCACCGTCGCTTTAGTACCGCGGACATCCAGCATTTCCCGCCGCAATTCACGGAATATTTCATGACAGACGGTTATTTTTGACTTGATATAGCCGCGCCCCTCACAGTAGCTGCATGGCTCACACATCATACGGCTGATATTCTCACGTACCCGCTTTCTGGTCATCTCTACCAGTCCGAGCTCGGATATTTTCAGAATATTTGTCTTCGATTTATCCGCTTTCAGAGCTTCTTCCAGCGCCCCGTAAACCTTTTCGCGATTGACCTCTTTTTCCATGTCGATAAAGTCAATAATGATGATCCCGCCGATATTCCGCAAACGAAGCTGATACGCAATCTCCTTGACCGCCTCTAGATTCGTCTTTAGGATTGTATCTTCCAGATTATGCTTGCCCACAAACCGTCCAGTATTAACATCTACAGCGCTCAAGGCTTCAGTCTGTTCGATGATNATNTAGCCGCCCGACTTGAGCCAGACCTTTCTCCCCAANGCTCTNCTTATTTCAACTTCCAGCCCGTAATGATCAAAGATNGGNTCTTCTTCATCATACANCTCAATCGTNTATTTCATCTTTGACGCAAAGGTCGAAATNAAATGCACAATNCGNTCGTAATCGACCTGTGAATCGACAATAATTTTATCAACCTGCTCNGTAACNATATCCCGAACCACTTTCTGNACAACATCCAGGTCTGAATGCAGTAACGACGGGATAGCGGCCTTCGCCTGNCGCTTGGATATTTCNTCCCACANGGTGGTTAGGTACTGCATATCGGCAATCAAATCTTCTTCGCTCTTTCCTTCAGAAACGGTCCTGACAATGTAACCGGAACCCTGCTTTTTNAGGCGTTCAACGATCTCACGCAGNCGCTCGCGCTCATCCTCGTCCTCTATCCGCCGAGAAATGCCAATATGGTCAACCGTCGGCATNTAGACCAGATGCCGCCCNGGCAGAGAAATATGTGACGTTATACGNGCCCCNTTGGTGCCAAGCGGTTCCTTGGATATCTGCACCAGCAGNTCCTGNCCCTCCTGCAGAAGATCCTCAATCGGATGAAGCGGACGGAACTCGGTGCGTTCATTACCCTCTTGCGGTTCGGCTGGCTCATCATCCTTTTTGCTACCGGCGTACAGCAGTGACTCATACTCCTCGATAGCATCGAATACATCAGCCACGTAAAGAAAAGCAGCCTTCTCCAGACCTATATCCACAAAAGCGGCCTGCATCCCAGGTAACACGCGAATGACGCGTCCTTTGTAAATATTGCCCACTATTCCCTTTTCACGGCTGCGTTCGATATAAAGCTCGGCTATGGTACCGTTCTCAATCAGCGCAATGCGGGTTTCGTGGGAAGCGGCATTAATAACTAACTCAGCTCCCATGGTGATTTCTCCGTTTATATGAAATGATAAATAGCGCGTAATTGTTATTAGTACGTTTGAAATTAATTTTGTGCCTATTCTGGCAAAAAAATGACTTCTTGACGCACGTTATTCATGGTTATAAGGGCGTAGTAAAGAGGACTTCCAGTTTCTCAACCTGAATATCATCGCCTTGAAGCGCTTCATTTCCGGTTATGGCCCGGGCAAACTCGACCGGCTTTCCCCTTTTGGCGACCAACTCAACAGTCTGTCCGTCCGCTGCGAGTGAAACGGTTTCACCCCTCAGGTCAACCGTTGTGGTCTGCCCCTTTTTTGTACGCTGAATAACAAAAGAGCCATGTGCCAAAAATTGCACACATTGTTCACGCAACGTGCCCGGGTCAGCATTGACGATCGTTATCCGATAGCGGGTGGCATCAATCAAGGTTGAAATAGAGGGGGATTTGGCGTCAACTTCCTCTGAATCAAGAATGCTCAATCCTTCCGGCAGCACCGCGTTAAGACGTTCCTGCACTTCCTGGGCGGCCATGCCGGAAACGATAAACATATCCATATATTCCGCCTGTGATTCGACCCCCACAGACGTTGCCGTTCCGAATGAAAAACGGGGGTGCGGATGAAAACCGAGCGAAAAAAGGATCGGCACCCCTCCCCTGCTAACGGCGCGGGTAAAGACGGTAATCAGTTCCAGGTGGCTCAAATAGCGCATGACTCCGACCTTGGAAAACCTGAGGCGCATCCTGGCGGCAGGCGGTTGATCGGACGGGATCTTCGGGCGTGAAGCAAGGCTCGCTTGCCCGGCAACCCGGTTCGTCACGGTACTGGAATCGCAGACGCCACAGGCGCTGCAACTTCCGTCGCGACAATCTTTTGTTGCTGCTTCTGCCGTAGCCCGCTCGCGTTCCGCCAGCAGAAACTCACGCGTCACCCCGCAATCAAGATGGTCCCACGGCAGGACCTCGTCCAGCTCACGGCGGCGCAAATACCATTCCGGTTCGATCCCGCAGTCGGCACATGCCTGCATCCAGCGTTCAAGAGAAAAATGCTCTTCAAGAGAAAAATGCTCGCGCCAGCCGTCAAAGCGGCAACCAAGCTCGACGGCACGGATCAGAACCGGGGCCAGGCGGCGATCACCACGGGCAAAGACCCCTTCCATCAACGAGAGCGGCGCATCCTGCCATTTGAATTTAACCTTGCGCTTTTTAAGATCGCAATGCAGCTGATACTGGAGATCAGTGGTTTCCTGAACGGAAATCTGAGGCTCCCATTGGAATGGCGTGTGTGCTTTGGGGACGAAGGTGCTCACGGCAACATTGACATCGCCGGAAACGCCGCTCCCTTTGGCCTGATCCTTGACCTGGCGCGCCAGTGTCGCAATCTGAGCAACATCGTCAAGCGTTTCGCCCGGCAGACCGATCATGAAGTAGAGCTTTATCAAACGCCAGCCAGCCGCGTAGATTGCTGCGGCGCCGGCAATCAGATCAGCCTCGGTGATACCCTTGTTGATGACCCGCCGCATCCGATCGCTGCCCGCCTCTGGCGCCAGGGTAAAACCGGTCTTGCGTACTTTTTTGATCTCCTCGATCAATTCATCCGACAAGCTCCCGACCCGCAGGGACGGAAGCGAAACGGCCACCCGGTCCTCGGCGTAGCGTGCCATCAATTCGGTCACCAACGGGGTAACACAGGAGTAGTCACCGGTTGAAAGCGAAAGGAGCGATATTTCATCATAACCGGTGGCCTTGAGCGATTTGTCTATGATGTCCAGAATCGTTTCGGGAGAACGCTCACGCAACGGGCGGTACACATATCCGGCCTGGCAGAAACGGCAGCCACGGGTGCAGCCACGGGCGATTTCCACCGCAACACGGTCATGAATCGTCTTCATAAATGGAACGACGGGGGAATCGGGAAAGGAAGCCGCGTCAAGATCCGCCAGGAAGCGGCGGCGGACAGATGTGTAGCCCGGCTTGAGAGGTATGATGGCAGACAGGGTACCATCGGGAGCGTACTGCGGCTCGAAGAACGAAGGGACATACACCCCCTTGACACCTGAAAGGCGCTCAAGCAGCAGGGCTTTGCTCTCGCCCGACCTTTTTGCTTCCAGTACCGCCTTGGCGATTTCGACCACAGCCTCTTCACCGTCACCCAGCAGCACAGCGTCAAAGAACGGCGCCAGCGGCTCAGGGTTATAGGCACAGGGGCCGCCGGCAATGATAAGCGGGAAGACATCGCCCCGGTCCTGTGCCAGGAGTGGAACACCGCCCAGGCGGAGCATGTTCAGAATATTGGTGTATGAGAGCTCGTATTGCAGCGTAAATCCGATAATATCGCATCCTGCCAGCGGGGTTGCCGTTTCAAGTGTCGCCAGCGGTACATCGGCGGCACGCATCTGCGCCTCCATGTCCGGCCACGGGGCAAATACGCGCTCTGCGGCAATCCCTTCGATCTCATTCAGGACGTGATAAAGAATCCGCAACCCCAGGTGGCTCATACCGACTTCATACACATCTGGAAAAGCGAGGGCAAAGCGCAGTTCGGCGGCATCCTTGCGGATGGAACCCATTTCGCCCCCCATGTAGCGGGCAGGTTTTTCGACAGCGAGTAGATTCATTAATAAAATTCAGTTCTTGTGCGATATTTAGAAGGTCTGGGAATATAGCAAATCGACTTGGGGTATGCAAGGGAAATACCTTTTTTTGCTGACTTTTTGTGCGGAGACATCACCCGCCCTTGCACTTTTTACTCTAGATGCTTATCATAGTCACTACATGTGCATTACCGTACATTTTCTATTGTGCATACGAGGGTAGCAATGAACACACTTAAAACAACATTTTTGATGGCTCTGCTAACGGTGCTCTTGGTGCTCATCGGCGGCGCCATTGGCGGCAGAGGGGGGATGACAACCGCCTTTCTACTGGCAGGCGGCATGAATTTTTTTTCCTACTGGTTCTCCGACAAGATCGTACTCCGAATGTATGGAGCACAGCCGATCGAAGAGCAGGATAATCCGCGCTTCTACGTCATAGTGCGGCGTCTCGCACTGCGGGCCGGCCTGCCGATGCCGAAGGTGTATATTATACAGGACGACAGTCCGAACGCATTTGCAACCGGACGCAATCCGAACCACGCTGCCGTCGCCGCCACTACCGGCATAATGCGGCTTTTAAATGACGAAGAGCTGGCCGGTGTCATGGCACATGAACTGGGGCACGTCAAAAACCGCGATATCCTGATCTCCACCATGGCAGCAACCTTTGCCGGCGCAATCACCTATCTCGCCCATATGGCGCAGTGGGGCGCCATATTCGGTGGCGGACGGGGTGATGACGATGAAGGAGGCGGCGTATTCGGCATGCTCTTCATGGCAATTCTGGCGCCGATCGCTGCCATGCTGGTGCAAATGGCCATCTCCCGCTCCCGGGAATTCGGCGCTGACGCCGCCGGTGCGTACATCAGCGGCAATCCGCTTTCTCTTGCCCGGGCACTGCAGAAGCTGGAGATGGGGAGCCAGCAGATCCCGATGAATGCCAATGCCGCCACCGCACACATGTTCATCGTTAACCCGCTGACCGGGGGCGGAATGATGTCACTTTTTTCAACCCATCCCCCCATTCCGGAACGTGTACACCGACTTGAGGATATATCGAGGACCCATGATTATTAGACGCGCCGCTAAAGAACCTTCTTCTGCCAACCCCCGCCAAGCGGCCTGTGAAACACTGCTGCGCATCAAGAAAGAGGGCGGTTTTGCCGACCGCCTGATTGACATCGAGCTCTCCAACGGTATATTGAGCGGCCCTGACCGCGGATTATACGCTGAACTGGTGTTCGGTGTGCTGAGGCGTCAGGGGACTCTTGATCATATCCTCCAACAGTTGCTTGAAAAGCCGATGGTCGAGCTTGACCCGCTGGCGCTGGTCATTCTACGGATCGGCCTGTACCAGCTGACCTGCCTCGACCGCATTCCTGAATCGGCCGCCGTCAATGAATCGGTCAACCTGGCAAAACTGATCACGCCTGGCACCAGCGGCCTGATCAATGCCGTCCTGAGAAATTACCTGCGGCGGCGCGACACGATCAGCTTTCCTGATATCAGCACTAATCCGGCAGCAGCGATAGCGGCCCGGCATTCCCAGCCGGAGTGGCTGGTCGAACAGTGGATCGAGCAACTTGGCGTTATCGAGGCACAGCAACTGGCAGAGGCTTCTTCACAGCAGCCCCCGTTAACAATCAGAGTCAACACGCTCCGTTCCGATCGTGACAAATTGGTGCGAGAGTTTGAACAGCAGAGCATCAAAGCGACACCATGCCGCTTCTCACCCGATGGTATTGCAATTACGGGACGCCACACCATCAACACTCTTCCCGGCTTTGACACCGGCCTGTTCGCCGTGCAGGATGAAGCATCACAGCTGGCCGGAATGCTGCTGAGTGCCGAACCGGGCGAGCGCATCTGGGATGCATGCTGCGCTCCCGGCGGCAAAAGCTGCCACATCGCCCAACTGATGGATGATCGCGGTGAATTGATCGCAACCGATATCTCCCGCTCGAAATTGACGCTTGTCCAGGACAACCTCCGGCGGCTCGGCATCACCTCCGTTTCAACTGCGGTAGCGGACCTGCATCAACCAGATACGTTTCCTGACGGCTCCTTTGATCGCATCCTGCTGGACGCACCCTGCTCAGGACTTGGGGTTATCCGGCGTAATCCGGAGGCAAAATGGCGGCTCTTCTCCGGCGACATCACGCGCCTCGCCGCCGTCCAGAAAACCCTGCTGAAGAACGCCGCCGTCAAGTTAAAACCGGGCGGAACCCTGCTCTATTCTACCTGCTCAACCTCGGAAGCTGAAAATGAACTGGTGGTGGAGGATTTTCTGCTGCACCACCCCGGCTTCGTGTTAGAAAACCTGAACAACCTCTTTCCCGCCTGGAGTGAGTTGATTGCGTTTTACGGCATGTTCAGGGTCTGGCCGCACCGTCACGGCATGGACGGCTTTTTTGCCGCGCGTATCAAACGAATAAAATAGAACCGCATGAGGGAGTTTCTACATGAAAAAAATCGCCCCATCCATCCTGTCTGCCGATTTTTCACGCCTTGGAGATGAAATCAGGGCCGTCGAGGCGGCCGGTGCCGACTATATCCACATCGACGTCATGGATGGCCATTTCGTCCCCAATATCACGATCGGCCCCCTGATCGTCGAAGCCGCCCGGAAGGTGACAACGCTGCCACTGGATGTGCATCTGATGATCGAGAACCCTGACCTCTACATCCCGGATTTTGCTGCGGCAGGCGCCGATATCATTGTCGTGCATGCTGAGGCAACCAATCATCTGCACCGTAGCATACAGCTAATCAAATCATTCGGGAAACGGGCCGGTGTTTCGCTCAACCCGGCCACCCCGCTGAATATGCTTGAGTATATAATCGGCGATCTGGATCTGGTGCTTCTGATGACCGTTAACCCCGGATTTGGCGGCCAGAGTTTCATCGAAGCCTGCCTCCCTAAGATCCATTCGTTACGGGCTATGCTTGACCGCTGCGGCTCCGAGGCCGAACTGGAGGTTGACGGAGGGGTCAAGCCAGCCAATATCGCCCGTATTTCCCATGCTGGCGCAGATGTCTTTGTTGCCGGTAGCGCCGTATTTGGAGCGCCTGATTATGCCGCAACAATTTCGGAGATGAAGCGTCTGGCGCAGCAACCTCTGCTCTGATTTTATTCGGATTCCCGCAGAGATAGCTGTTTTATTAATTGAGTTTCGCGATGAGTTGGGCTACACTTCCGCACTATGTTCACTAGCGCACTAATAATAGATGATTCCGTTACCGTCCGGGAGCAGATCATCAGAACTCTCGAGTCATTCAGCCTCTTCAACCGTTATTATGAGGCAGAGGATGGCCTTGAAGGGTTCAAAAAACTGCTGTCATCACCAGTGGACATCATACTGTGTGACCTGGAGATGCCGCGTATTGATGGCTTTAAGTTCCTGAGCATGCTTAAAGCCCGGCCCGAACTCCAGGATGTTCCTGTCATCATCCTGACCGGCATGAATGATCGCGAGCGGAAGATAAAGGGACTTGAGCAGGGGGCCAGTGATTACGTCACCAAACCGTTTGATCCGGAAGAATTGGTCGCGCGTGTCAAAGTTCATCTCAAAATCAAAAAATTGCAGGATGATCTGAAGCGATCCAACGAGTTGTTGCTGGAACTTTCCAACACAGATCACCTTACCGGACTCTTTAACCGTCGCTACATGATGGATGCGCTCGACAAAGAGGTGCAGCGCAGCCGTCGCAAGGGGGGGAATCTGTCGTTGATCATCCTCGACATCGACCACTTCAAGCGGGTTAATGACACCTATGGCCATCAGCAGGGGGATACCGTACTGCAGATGGTGGCCCTGCAGTTACAGAAGGAGTTGCGCGGCTATGACTGTGCGGCCCGTTACGGCGGCGAGGAGTTTGTCGCTATCCTGCCCGATTCGACATTACAAGAGGCTGTTTTCGTGGCCGACCGGATTCGTCTGGCGGTGCAGAGTACCCGCTTCCCCGAAGCGCTTGACAAACTCACCCTTACCGTCAGCCTGGGGGTTGCCTGTTTTTCTCAAGAGCTGACCCCGAGCGTCGATGGCTTTATTAAGCTGGCTGACGATGCCCTGTACCGGGCTAAAGCCAACGGCAGAGATCGAGTCGAGTTTCATGATCCGGAGGGTGCAAAAAGCCCACAACCGGTACTGGCGTAGCTGCCCACAACAGCACCAGCTGAACAAGAATTACGACAGCGTCGCAGTATCAATCTTGACAGTGCGTCAGAACTTCATAGCGCCACCTGCTATCAGCCCGCTTTAAAGCGCTGAAGGTAGGTGGCGCTTGCATATTCACATTAAAAGGGATTATTTATGAACATCTTTTTCAGGTTTTTCACTGCAGCCATACTCGTACTATGCAGCACTCTGACCGTTCTGGCAGCTCCATTTGGCAGAATTGATGTTCCGCCACTCTCCGAACGCTGGTTCGGCATTTATGTCAACAGCGAGCGGGTCGGATTTTATCGACAACGTATCGACAAGTCGGGCGACGGCTACCGGATGGAGGGGAATGGGAGTGTCCGGATGAACGTAATGGGCTTTTCCAAAGAAGCTTCAACGCATGAAACTTACCTGGTTTCAAAAAGTCTTGCACTCCGTTCATTTGATGTTGATCAAACCGTGAATGGTTCATCGTCGCACGTCAGCGGCAAAGTAAGCGGCAGCACCATCCATATGAAAAGAGAAGCAAATGGCAAAATCACCGCTAAATTGCTCCGATTTAAAGGAGAGGTATACCCCGGTCCAACCCTTAATTTATATCCACTGATGCGGACGGTCGCGGCAGGATCCATATATAAGATCCAGGCGTTTGATCCGGAAGAGCTGAAGATCAAGGAGATACAGATCACGGTTCTGGGCGTGGATAAAACGGCCGAAGGTCTGCCCGCCCTCAAGCTCCGCAACAATCTGTACCCATTCGTAAGCAATGATATCTGGGTCGATGGCCAGGGGAATACGCTGGAGGAATCAGTCCGCGAAGGCCTGGTCACGACAAAGGTGGAACAACCCAAAGCTCTTGGCCCTTTTATTAGTGATTGGGCGCTTGCCAAGAAGGACCTGATTTATGACTTCAGCCTGGTGCGCGTAGAGCCACCACTCAAGGATCCAAAGAAGTTGACCGGTCTATCGGTCGAAATCAGCGATTGGAATGATGCTCTGCCGCTGCTGCAAGGTGGTGGGCAGCAAGTGGAAAAGAACGGCAATGGGCGGGTAACATTTAAAACCGGTTCTCTGGTTCTAATGCCTACTGATTCGAGTGTGCAAAAACCGACAGACGCACAACTGAAACCGGCTGATAAGATCGAGTCTGATGCACCCGAGATCAGGGCCCAGGCGAAGGCTCTGTCTGTTGGGATTAAAAGCCAGGAAGAGCTGGCCAAGGCGTTGACTTTCTGGACAGCGGAGCGATTGAAAGATACGATTGATGACGGCGGCAGTGCCGTTGAAAGCTTCAAGTCGAAGAGCGGTAACTGTCAGACACACGCCCGCCTCTACACCGCATTGGCACGGGCTGCCGGCATTCCAACGCGATTTGTGTCCGGACTAGTTTATCTGGAGGGGAAGGGCTTTCTCTATCACAGCTGGGCCGAGAGTTTTATCGGAGATCGCTGGGTTCCGGTTGACCCCACCTACAATCAGCTCCCGGCGGACCCCACCCACCTCAAGCTATTTGAAGGGAATCTTCCGGCAGATATGGAGCCGATCATCACCATCATCGGCCGAATCAGGATTAAAGTTTTGGAAGCAGCATACTAGAAGGGTTCTGTACAGACAGCCGGGCAGAGGAGGCATACGAAGTATGCGCTTGACCGCTTGAGAAAGTACTGTAAAATGACCGGCGTCATTAAGCAGACAGAAGGACTGTTGATACATATGGATGTAGACCGGATGTTTTTTGATGATGGGGTGGACCGTTTTACCAGTTAATTAAGAGGGGAGACAGAACATGCCGATAAAGCCTGATACACTTGCTGCAATCAACATGACCGAAGATGAGCTGGTAAAAAGTTTCATTAAGGATGTCCAGGATGTTTTCATCAATATGGTCGGGGTAGAGGATTTGATGCACCTACCGATTCAAGTTGATGTTACGACCCATTTCAAGGAGTGCCTGACTGCCATGGTCGGCCTGGCGGGAACTTATAACGGACTGGTAAGCGTACACATCCCTTGGCCGCTGGCCATCTCGTTCACCTCTTTGATGCTGGGCATGGAGGTAACTGAAATTGATGATGACGTCAATGACGCCATGGGTGAAATTGCCAACATGCTCGCCGGTTCCTTTAAACAGCATCTCTCCAAAGGGGGATCAGACATTCAGCTTTCGACCCCTTCGGTGGTTAATGGCGCAGATTATGTTGTCTCTTCCGGAAACAATCTTGAAAATATCACGCTCAAATTTGCTACTGACGAAGAATGGTTTATGGTTGCACTCTCGATTGAAGAGTAAACCGATAAAAACAACCTCAATCGGTTGAACGGAGTACGCGTTGTTCAACAACCGATACCCTCTTCGCAAAAAGCAAACCTGTTTATTCACCTGACAGGTTTCCTTTTTTCTAATTTTAGCGACGTTTTATCCACGCTCTCCGTTTTACCGTATTGTTAAACTGTCTTTTTTTTAGGATATCGTTATGGAAACCGACATTCTGGTGCTTGCGGTTGATGATATCGAATTCAACCTTGATACGCATCGCCGCTACACGATGTCGGAAAGATCGGGATTCCGGATCATATTTTATTGAAACCGGGCAAGCTGACTGATCAGGAGTTCGAAATCATGCGGATGCATGCCGCCATCGGCGGCAAAATCCTGTGCGATGCCACGCGTTTTCCTGTTATCGAAGCCGGGCGAATAATTGCAGAACAGCATCATGAGCGCTGGGATGGCAACGGATATCCTCAGAGGCTGAAGGGTATGGATATTCATGTTTTTGGCAGGATTGTGATGATTGTGGACGTCTTTGACGCGTTAGCATCCGAGCGCCCCTACAAAAAGGCGTTTTCAATCGAAAAAACGACGGCCATCATGCTGAAAGATCGGGGCGTATTCTTTGACCCTGATCTGTTGGATCTCTTTATGGCCAATCTGGATCGTTTCATAGCCATCAAAAACTCACTGCAAGATGTTCCTGGCGCTGAACAAAACCCCTTTGAAGAAGTTCTGATCTCGCGGCAGCTGGCATGAAAGCAAGCTGAGTAGATTCGGAGAACCGGTTATGCCATTACCACCGTATCCAATACTGGTTGTCTCATACGTTGATGAGACCCGGGCAGCGCTAACTGCCGTTCTGAACAAAACCGGAGCCGGAGCGGTCCCCTGTTCCAGTTTCTGCGAGGCGGAGGATCTCGCTCTCAATGGGTTTTACAGCGGGATATTGGTTGANCTCCCTTCGATTATCAAATCGAAGGGAGAAGAAAAGATCGTCGCCTATACACTGGCCAACTTTTTTCCGACCTTGCGGGTACGNACAATGGGGGGCATGCTCATACCGATGGCAATGCCGGGAAGCGCTAAGCAGGATAAAAGCCTGGACGACTTTCTCTCCAAAACCTGCTCGGCATTTGAACCCAGAAAATTGCGTCTGTTTCGACGCCATCCGGTCTGCCTTGCGACACTTGTCAATCATAAGGGTGATGAAATACGGGGGTTCACTCTGAATATTTCATGGGGAGGCATGTTCATTGTTGATTTGCAGGCTGAACGATTCAGCGTAGGAGACCCGATTTCCATTCTGATTCCTGAATTCGGCTGCCACATACCGGCAGAAGTGCGCCGTATAAGGCCGTGGGGAATCATGCGTCACCCCCCTGGCATCGGTCTCAGTTTCGGCAGTTTTGATGCAACGGTTGAGGCTGTTATTGCAGGTATCACGAGGACGAGTAAGGAGTTTGACCGCGACCGGCTTGCGGCCTGAACGCCGGAGCCGTTAAAACCGTTGCTGATACCGCGTCACCAGCTCCCGTAACGCCTTCTTCATGCCGCGCTTCCACGGACCTACCGCGACAAGACGCAAATTTTCCGGGGCAAGCAATGCCCGCGCAGTTTCTTTGAGCTCGGCCGCAGTAATCCGGCGTGCTTCAGACTGATCCTCCTCAATACTTTTGACAACCCCCATCAGCTCACCCCAGCCATACCGTCCACCCATTTCGTAGGCCGAATCACGGCTGAACTCAAGATCAAAAATATACGAATTGCGAATCCGTTCCAGTTCGTCATCAGGCACCGGCGTCGCGGTAATGCGGAACAACTCCTCAAGCGCTGTTTCGACCGCGGCAACCAGGGTATCCGGAGCGGTCGACAGATCAAACGCCAGGCAGCCGGTTTCGTCGTAGGCCCCGATTGCACCGTCCACGGAATAAATGATGCCCAGCTCCTCCCGCAAACGCAAATGAAGGCGAGAACTGCCGCCACCTGCGAGAATGCGGCGTAAAAAGCGGAGCGCCATAAAGCGGCGGTCATCGCGGGCAAAGCCGAGGAACGCCAGCTGCAGATTCATCTGGCTGTCGGAGTCCTGCACGCAGCGGATCTGCGGCGAGAACTGGCGGAGCGTCACTAACGGTACCGGCGGCAGTCGCTGGTCATGCCACTGTCCGAAGCACTCCTTGGCCGCTGCAACGACAGCACTGTTTTTGACCGGTCCGGAGACAACCAGAACCGCATTTGACGGGAGATAATAGTTCTTGAGGTGTTCATCAAGATCACTACGTTCGATGGCCGCGATGCTGTCGAGTGTTCCGACGGTCGGCATCCCGAGCGGGTGCCGGGGCCAGAGCAATCGGCTGACGATGGTATCCGGATTGACCTCCTCCCCCTGCTCGTTCAGATCCTCCCTGGCTTCCTCGGCGATAATCCGTTTTTCGATCTCTATTCCGGTCAGAAGCGGTTTCATCAGCATCGAAGCAAATATTTCCATGCCACGCTGGACGCTGTCCGGGTGCACCCGTGAATAGTAGTAGGTCGATTCGGCATCGGTGGCGGCGTTCGGGGCGCCTCCGACCATCTCGAAGGCCGACTCGATCGCCAGTGACGAAGAAAAATCGGCTGTGCCCCGAAACAGGATATGCTCCAGAAAATGGGAAAGCCCTTCACGCCCGGGCGGATCGTTACGACCGCCGACCTTGAGGTAGATCGCCAGCTCAGCGGCGTGCAGATGCGGCATCTCGACACAGACGACCCGCAGCCCGTTTTTCAGCGTATGGAGAAAGGAGCTGATCATACCAGTGCACTCCTGATTTTTTCTATGCGCTGCCGGTTTTCATCGGGCGGCAGGAACAGCTCATCATGCGGCTCAGCCCAGATCGGACGCGGCCAGAGCGGTTCGGTCGAGAAGCGCGGCACAATGTGCCAGTGGATATGCGGGACCATATTCCCCAGAAGTTCATAATTAATCTTGGCAGGTGCGAATACAGCATAGAGAGCCTGCGCCACCGCAGAGAGTTCCTCCATCAGGGCGCTCCGCACGGTGCGATCAAGATGGAATAGCTCCGTGGCATGTCCCTTGGTGAGCAACAACGTATAGCCGGGAAAATACTGGTCACGGTTAAGGATTACGTAGGAGTGCGGCAGCTCAATAATCCGGAGATCTGAATCCAGATTCCAGCGGCAACACATCGGACAGTCGGACATTTATTCATACCTCAGGGCATCGATTGGATTGAGTCCGGCGGCTTTCCTGGCTGGATAAAAGCCGAAGAAGATACCCACCGCAGCGGAGAAGAGAAAGGCGATTGTGATTGATTGAATCGAGATCATGGTTGGCCATCCGAGCAGACGGGAGACTATCGTTGCGCCTCCGGCTCCCAGAGCTATGCCGATCACCCCTCCCAGCATGGTCAGCAGTACCGCCTCAGTCATGAACTGCAGCAGGATGTCATTCTTTTTAGCGCCGATCGCCATCCGGATACCGATCTCGCGGGTGCGCTCGGTAACTGAAACCAGCATGATATTCATGATTCCGATCCCCCCTACGATCAACGATATGGAGGCGACAGCACCAAGCAGCAGCGACATGGCCTTGGAGGATTGTTCTGCCACCGCCAGGATTTCAGACAGGTTACGGGTGGAGAAGTCCGGCTCCTTGCTGCCTGTTATGCGGTGACGCTGGATGAGTAGACTGTTGATCTCTTCTTCGGCCTTACCAAGCAACTCTTCACTTTTAGCCTTGACGATCAGGGCACCGACATTATTGGTGTGCTGGGAGCGGACCAGGTTGCGCTGGGCTGTGCGCAGCGGGACAAAAACAGTATCGTCCTGGTCGGTCCCCTGGGGTGATTGCCCCTTCCGTTCCAGAACACCGATAACGGTAAAAGGTATCTTTTTGATGCGCACAATGTTGCCAATCGGATCAGCTGAGCCGAAGAGGTTGTCAGCCACGGTTTGTCCCAGCAGACAGACCTTGACGGCACCGTCCACATCCTGCTGAGTTATGCTCCGCCCACTGACAATACCCCATTCACGGATGTCGAACAACTCCGGTCCACCACCCATGATGACGGTTGACCAGTTCATGTTACCGTAGACGACCTGGCCGGAAGAACGCACGGTTCCGGCCGCCAACGCCACAGAGGGGCATTCTGCCATGATCGCCCTGACGTCGTCACTGGTCAGCGTCTGCGCCCCCCCGCTACCGGTACGGAGACCGCCGCTGGTGGTGGAACCGGGGATGACAAGAATGATATTGCTGCCGATACTGGCAATCTGTTGAGAAATCACATAGCTGGCCCCTGTCCCGACCGCCATCATGGCGATGACAGCGGCAATACCGATGATAATGCCGAGCATCGTCAGAAATGAACGCATCTTGTTGGTACGAAGGGCGCGGAGAGCTATTTTAAGTGTCTGGGAAAAATCCATTAGTTCAAGCCGTTTTACCAGCCGGGTGCGTCATACCGGTCTGGCTATCCGAAATAATTAGCCCATCGCGAAAGGTTATCCTGCGGCCGGCGGACGCTGCCACATCAGTTTCGTGAGTGACCATGATGATCGTTATCCCCTGCCTGTTGAGAGCCGTAAAAAGCAGCATAATCTCTTCGCTGGTGCTGCTGTCCAAGTTGCCGGTCGGTTCATCAGCCAAAATAACAGCGGGATTGTTGACTAGAGCGCGAGCGATGGCGACCCGCTGCTGTTGGCCACCCGACAGCTGGCTCGGGTGGTTGTTCTCCTTGCCGGAGAGTCCGACTTGTTCCATGGCAATCAGGGCTTGTCTTCGCCGCTCTTTGGCATGAATACCTGCGTACACCAGCGGTAGCTCGACATTCTCAACCGCTGGGGTGCGGGCCAGTAGATTGAAGCCTTGAAACACAAAACCGAGTTTATTATTACGGATATCGGCCAGCTGATTGGCCGTCATTCCCCCCACATCCAGACCATCCAGAAGATAACTGCCTGAAGTGGGGCGATCCAGACACCCCAAGATATTCATACAGGTTGATTTTCCGCTGCCGGATGCCCCCATAATGGCGACAAATTCACCGGCAGCAACATCAATGGAAACACCCTTAAGAGCCTCGAACTGCTGGTCCCCCATGATGAAAACCCGACGGATATCTGTTAAAGAGATTACACGGCTCATCTAGAAGCGCGGCCCCATCGGCGAACCACCTGCCCCCCCCTTTTTCTTTGCATCACCACCGATCTGCTCGATAATGACCTCATCACCTTCCTTAAGGTCGCTCTCGGTCAGTTCAATGCTGCTGTTGTTAGCAATTCCGGTTTTTACCGGTGAAGCAACCGGTTTGCCCTCCTTGAGCAGATACACCTGCTGACTCCTCCCCTTACCTTTACCGGGTACACCTTTACCTCCACCCGCAGGACGTTTGGCGGAAGTCCCGGTGCGATCAGCAGGGTTCTTATCTTTGATGTCGGCATTTTTTGTTTTTGGCTTGAAGCGCAGGGCGGCTGGCGGCAGCTTGAGCACATCGTCCTTCTTTGCCACTTCAACCGAAACGTTAGCCGTCATGCCCGGCATCAGCTTCAGATCGCTATTGTCAACGTTGACAACGACGATATACGTGACAACATTCTGGGTAATCACCGGGGCACTGCGAATTTGGACGATTTCCCCACGGAAAGTCAGCTCCGGGTAGGAGTCCACGGTAAAGCTGGCTTTCTGGTGAAGCTGGATACGGCTGATGTCGGCTTCGTCAACGCTGACTTCGATCTGCATTTTAGTCAGATCCTGGGCAATCGTGAATAGCGTCGGGGTCTGAAATGATGCAGCGACGGTCTGACCGACATCGATCGCGCGGGAAATAACGACTCCATCGACCGGCGAGCGGATGATCGAGTAGCGCAGGTTGGTTTTGGATTGCATCAGCGAGCCGCGACTCTGGGTAAGGACCCCTTGAGCTGCTTTAACAGCGGCCTTGGAAGATTGCAAGCTGGTCTCGGTGGCGTCGAAGTCCCCTTGGGAAATTATTCCATCGGCCAGCAGTTTTTTGTTACGGCTGAAGGTCCTCTCGGCATCCGCCGCGGTTACTTTAGCTTTTAGCAGGTTGGCCTCGGCGCTGAGGTAGCTCCCTTGAGACTGCTCCACCGAGGCATTGAATAGAGAGGGATCAATTTCGGCAATTGCCTGCCCTTTTTTGACCCGAGAGTTGAAATCAACATAGAGCTTCTGGATTGTGCCGGACACCTGGGTACCAACCTGAACCGTCGTTACCGCCGAAAGGTTGCCGGTGGCGGCGACAGTCGAAACAATCGTACCGCGCTCGATTTTAGCGGTCTTGTAGCTGACCTCTGGTGCACGCTTATAGAAGAAATAGCCGACAATGCCGCCTGCAAGAACAAAAACGGCCAAAATGATAAGGTATTTTTTCATGCACATCTCTCTATATGTCGTAGTGGCAGAATACGTGCGTCCATCATAGCAGATAACGGCCGGCACGACACAAAAAAAGCCCCTCTGTCTGACGACAGGGGGGCTTTTTTTGTACGCCCGCGGCCGGTCGGCGGCGGGCTAACTAGGGCAACCCTCTTTGCAGTGGGAAACCGGACGAATTCTAAATCTTGCAGTCCACATTGGCAGGGTCTCCTTTCAATAGTATATTTAATTCCGAATAGGATAGTTTTTATCTTAATACTATTTCAAAACTTGTCAAGCGTGAAATTTAAATGTTGTTATTTAGATTGCAATATCTGCTGCAGATGGCAAAATGTCCGCATGCCGCCACACAACTCTACGCTGGAAATAGCCTGTCAGCAGATACTGCTGGAGGATGCTTCGGTCTTTTCAATACAGTGGACGGACCTTCCTGTCACGCTAGCCGGAGCACTTTCGGCGCATGAACTGCTCATTCGCTATCTGGGCTATATCAAAAAATGCACCCTTACCCTGATTCGGCCGGTGTTCGTGGAGAACAGCGTCGAGTTCCGCCTGATTGGGACGGACATCAGCTTGATCAGCTTTTTGCCACCGGTATATGCAGACGACTTCGCGACATTGCGCATCTGCGGCGGTTTTCTGGTACAGCCGAACCAGTGCGATCGCGGTGAACTCCGTTTCGGGGTCGAGCGTCTGCCCGAAGGGGCGCGAATTTCGCTCCAGCTCAGTGAGTTCTGCCCTTTAATTCTTGGCAGCAGTTCGCCATCACGTCTTCGTTTCTGGCTCTACCGCATTACCCAGGCCGCAATCCATCGCCTGGTAACGGTACGTTTTCTCACCTTGCTCTATCACGAACTGGCCGGCCCTTCTGCCGGAGTGCGGGTCATAAAAGTTGCCGTACGGACCGGAAAACCTGTCTGACCCTTTGCTTGCAATCTGAAGTGTGCTATATTTTAAGCAACGTAATTACGTTGCATACGCCGTACCGGCTACGGTTAAACCATATAAAAAGGAACGCATACTATGCCGCATGCCATTATAGAAATACCTGCTAGATTGCCTCTTTACACTCAAACAGAGGCCGTTGTCTTCCCCTATATGCTGTTTACTTTGTATGTCAGCGAAAGGGATGTCGCCGTTTTTCGCGAGGCAGATAACTATGAAAAATATGTTGTACTGGCTTTTGAGCGGCCGGAGGACCCGATAGCAGAACTTCCAGGCGGCAGATGCGAGATCGGGACACTCTGCAAAGTTAACCAGATTAAAAGGATGGACGACGGCCGCTATAAGGTTTCGCTGGAAGGGGTCACCCGCCTGAGGATTCTGGACACCGAACCTGCCGGGGCGCTGACGCTGGCCCATTGCGAGATAGTGCGGGAGTTCGTTGAAAAGGATCTTGTGTCCGAAGCCCTGGTTCAGAGCCTGAATGCCCTGCTGAAAATAGCGCTTTCACACGGGAAACCGCTCCCTGACGATGTCATGAAAATGATCGACTATATCGACAACCCGGCGCGCCTGTCCGATCTGGTGGCGCTGTATGTCAATCTGCCGACGGCCGATCTGCAGGAACTGCTGGAAACGACCGACCCGCTCGAACGGCTAAAAAAGGTCTATGTCCATCTTACCAACGAAGTGCAGCGGATGCAGATCAAGAACGAGGTGGCCGGTGAAGTCACCAAGAGGGTCGGCAAGAACCAGAAGGAATATATCCTGCGCGAACAGATGAAGCATATTCAGGAAGAGTTGGGTGATGAAGATCCACGCACGGCCGATATGAACGAACTGCGCCGGAAAATCGAGGAGGCAGGACTTCCCGAAGATATCAAAAAAATAGCCGACAAGGAGCTGGTGCGCCTTGAGCGTATCAACCAGGCCTCTCCGGAATATAACGTAGCGCGGACCTATCTTGATTATCTGGCCGGGATGCCGTGGAACACAAGCACGACCGACAGCCTCGACATCGTGCGGGCCGAAGAGATTCTCAATGAAGATCATTACAACCTGAAAAAGGTCAAGGAACGCATCCTTGAATTTCTGGCCGTGCGGTCACTCAAAGAAGATATGAAGGGGCCGGTACTCTGTTTTGTCGGCCCGCCAGGTGTCGGCAAGACCTCACTGGGCAAGTCGATCGCCCGCTCGATGGGGCGCAAGTTTGTGCGTATCTCGCTGGGGGGGGTACGGGATGAAGCCGAAATCCGTGGTCACCGCCGCACCTATATCGGTGCCCTGCCGGGACGTATCATCAAGGAGCTCTACCGCTGCGGCGTCAATAACCCGATTTTTATGCTGGATGAGATCGACAAGCTGGGCAATGACTTCCGCGGCGATCCGGCCAGCGCGCTACTGGAGGTGCTTGACCCGGAGCAGAACTTCAGCTTTAACGACCACTACCTCGACGTCCCGTTTGACCTGTCAAAAGTGATGTTCATCACCACCGCCAACCAGCTCGACCCAATACCGGGGCCGCTCAAGGACCGCATGGAGGTCATACGGCTGGCCGGCTACAGCAGTCAGGAAAAACTGCAGATCGCCAAAAACTTTATTGTCGGGCGACAGCTGGAGGAAAACGGCCTCGCTGACCGGGAGCTTACCTTCAGTGACGAAGCGCTGGATAAAGTCATCGGCGACTACACCCGCGAGGCTGGAGTGCGTAACCTGCAGCGAACAATCGCCTCGATCTGCCGCAAGGTCGCCAAAGAAATCACCCAGAACAAGGCAACACGAAATGCCATTACCCCTGAGGCCGTAACGGAACTGCTCGGGCCGAAAAAATTTTTTAACGAGGTGGCGGCCGAGAATGACCGTATCGGTGTGGTGACCGGACTCGCCTGGACAGAGACCGGAGGAGACATTCTCTTCGTCGAAGTCACCTCCATGCCGGGTAAAGCGGAACTGATCCTGACCGGGTCGCTGGGCGATGTGATGAAGGAGTCTGCCCGGGCGGCCCTCTCCTACATAGAGGCGCATGCCAGCGAATTCGGCATCCAACCGAACGCGTTTAAAAATCGGACCATTCACATTCACGTCCCTTCGGGAGCGATTCCCAAAGATGGCCCTTCAGCAGGGGTTACCATGGTCACGGCGCTGGTTTCGCTCCTGACCGGAAAGCCGGCTCGCCGCAACGTCGCCATGACCGGAGAAATAACGCTGACCGGCCGCGTGCTGGCGATCGGCGGCCTGAAGGAAAAGGTGCTGGCAGCCCATCGGGCAGGTGTCTGCACCGTTATAGCGCCGGAGCGCAACCGTGACGACCTTGAAGACATCCCGGATAACGTCCGGAACGAGTTGCAGTTCATCTTCGTCAGTGAAGCGGCTGAAGCGCTGGCTGCGGCACTCTAGCCGAAGATGACTCTTGCCATCATCGACAAACTACTGCTGATTTTTTTTCATGAGCTGCAGAATTATTTCACCCTGGCGTTGCGTACCTTTGTACGAATCTTCCGGCGCCCCTACTATTATCGTGAATTCGCCATCCAGTTCGACAAATTGGGGTTCTCATCCCTGTTCATCTGCATCCTGACCGGTCTTTTTTCCGGCATGGTCATGGCGTTGCAATCACTGATCCAGCTCAAGCCATTTGCTGCCACCAGCTATGTCGGCGGTATGGTGGCGGTGACAATGGTCAAGGAGCTGGGACCGGTGCTNGCTTCGCTGATGGTGGCAGGTCGCGTCGGATCGGCCATCACCGCCGAACTGGGAACGATGGTGGTGACGGAGCAGGTTGATGCCATGCGGGTGGAGGGTACCGACATCACCAATCGCCTGGTCGTGCCGCGTCTTAAAGCCATGCTGCTGGCACTGCCGCTCCTGACGATCGTGACGGATATTGTCTCTATTTTGGGTGGCTATATCATGTCGGCGGGCTACAACATCAACCCGATCATGTACATCAGCGGACTGCCTCAATTCATGCAGTTTCAGGATCTGATCGAGGGGGTAGTGAAACCGGCGGTGTTCGGTGCTATTATCGCCATAACCGCCTGTTACGTGGGGCTTAACACCAAGGGTGGCGCCGCGGGGGTCGGTGCGGCANCCAAGAAGGCCGTAGTACTATCTTCGGTTCTGATCCTGGTCTGCGATTTCTTCCTCGCGAAAATTTTCGTCGTTTTCAGAGGATAATATGGCGTACTGGCTGTTTAAAACCGAACCGGGATGCTTTTCTTTCGATGACCTGAAGAATCGCCCGGATATGATCGAACCGTGGGATGGTGTGCGCAATTACCAGGCCCGCAATTTTCTGCGCGACACGGTCAGGATTGGTGACCGGGTGCTGTTCTATCACAGCAACATAGCCGAACCTGCGGTGGTTGGTCTGGCGGAGATCGTACGAGATGGCTATCCTGATATAACCGCGCGTAATCCGAACGCCGAGCACTTCGACCCCAAGGCTTCAGCTGACAAGCCGATCTGGTACAGGGTCGATCTGCGCTACGTTACGCCGCTACACAAGATTGTGACGCTGAAGGACATCAAAATGAACCCTCTATTGGCCGACATGCCACTTGTCAACCGCAGCCGCCTCTCTATTCAGCCGGTAACGGAGTCCGAGTGGCAGATCATACTGACGATGGGGGGGATGAAGGAAGGTATGGTTGCAGGGATGGGGCGCCAATGATCTCCAGCGATTCAATCCGTATGGAAAAAATATGTTATTCAATCGGCGGCCGCACGATCCTGGAGGATTTCGACTTTCAGCTGGAGCGCGGCGTCAACCGTACTATTCTGGGGGTCAGCGGCGCCGGGAAGACGACCATCCTCAAACTGCTGCTCGGCCTTCTTGTCCCGGATTCCGGCACGGTTTACATCGGTGATCTATGCATCACCGGCCTGCCTGAATCGAGCTTCATGGAGCAGCGGAAGCGAATCGCGATTGTTTTTCAGGGGGGGGCGCTTTTTGATTCGATGACGGTCGGGGAGAATGTCGGCTATCGCCTGTTCGAAGAGGGGAGGCTTTCTCTGGCTGAAATAACAACGGTCGTGTGCGAAAAGCTCAGCTTTGTCGGCGTGGAAGCGGCTCTTGATCTGTACCCGGCGGAACTGTCAGGCGGCATGAAAAAACGGGTGGCTATCGCTCGCGCCCTGGCGGCCGATCCTGATTATATTTTCTTTGATGAACCGACCACCGGACTTGATCCGATCGGTGTCTACAACATCTGCAACCTGATGCAGCGGTTGCAGGCCGAGGGGAAGACGACTCTGATGGTTACCCACGATCTGGCGACCGCCTTTGCAACATCCCGGCGTTTCACCTTTCTCCACCAGGCGCGCAGCCTGTTTGAGGGGAGTGAAGAGGAGATGAAGGGCAGCAACATCCCCGAGGTACGCGAGTTTTTGGAACCAACGAACAGGTCGCTGTTCATATGATATTCACATCAATAGTGGAAGATGACGGGAACAGGTGGGATAGATATGAAACGAAGTAATGAGATCGGCTGGGCTCAGGTACGGGGAGGAATTTTTATCTTTCTGGCGCTGATCTTTTTTGCCGGCGGCGTTCTGCTGATGGGACAAAAAACAAAGATGTTTGTCACCAAGGGGACCATGCGGATCGTCATGAGTGATGTTGTAGGCCTGAAAGTCGGCGCCCCGGTCTGGCTGGCTGGAGTCGACGTCGGCCTTGTCACCGATATTTTGTTTGCCGATCCGAAGAACAGCAATGAGGTCAGCATCGATATTGAGGTCGATACCGGGGCCATGAAAAAAATCGGGGGCGATTCTAAAATAACGATTAAAACCCGCGGGCTGATGGGTGAGAAATATGTCGATATACTCCCTTCAAAACAGTATTCAGATAATCCTCCCGCCGTATTGCAGGGAACATCGGTAGCAAAGCTGGATGATGCCATTCAGAAGGCGAGTGATACCTTTGACAAAGTCAACGGGATTATTGACAATATCAACCAGGGGAAGGGGACGCTGGGTAAGCTTAACAAGGACGAAACACTTTACAACAATATTGCGCGCCTTGCCGTTGAAATGAAATCTCTGGTTATTACCATAAATCATGGCGATGGAACTCTTGGCAAACTCAATCGCGATCCGGAGCCGTACAACAAGCTGATCAGCATTCTTAACCGGGCTGACCGCACCCTGCAGGATATTCAGGCCTCTGACGGAACGCTTAACAAATTAATCTACGACAAAACTCTCTACACAAAGCTGTCGGCTCTGGCAGATAAGAGCATCCAGGCAGCAGATGATGTCCATGAACTGAATAAGAGACTAGTATCAAAAGATAGTACGGTCGGTCTGCTGCTCAATGACCGGGAATTTTACGACAAGGGCATGTCTCTCCTTACCAGAGCCGAATCATCGGTTAAAGTGATCGAAGAGGTGACCGCAAAAGTCAAAGCGGGCGACGGAACAGCCGGTAAGCTGGTGAACGACAGGGAACTCTATAACAAAATGAACAAAATGGTTGATGACTTGGATGTACTGGTAAACGATTTCAAGGAAAATCCCCGGAAATACATCAGGTTTTCAGTGTTTTAGTACGTCAGGGGTTATTGACTGCGCTTTAGTTATGGCAGAAAACAACTTATGTTAACACATGTACCCAGTTTTTGGGGTTAAAGGGAGTACTGGATATGAAGCGAATCTTGCTCGTAGTGACGTTGTTGGCTTCGTTTGCAACTCACCTATACGCCGCGACTCTTGAAGAGAAAGTCGTCGAAAAAACGTTAAAAAACGGTATGACGCTGCTGATGGTGGAGCGGCATACCTCG
>JGI24147J20444_1000474_pt1 | contig 25589 bp, 23 predicted proteins | sample BarGraIncub1133A_FD_20444 | JGI IMG/M metagenome (IMG submission 20444) | reverse complement strand
ATGTTATTTTATTTGTAACCATGGGTATTTACTGAAAGAGAGCATGTTTACATATGTTATCAACGCACGTAATTAACAGCACAGGTCACCAAATGAAAGGTGCAATATATAAGTGCAATGGGAAAGACTCTATCGATGATTGAGGCTGAAGGTTGAAAATGGGCATCGACAAAGATAAAAACATCGTAGACCCCGTTGAACTGCGCAACCGTGCAGAAAATCAGCTACTCACAAATGCGCCTGAAGTTGGTTTATACCGGACTGACAGTGAGATGCACCGCCTCATTCACGAACTCGAGGTTCATCAAGTCGAGCTGGAGATGATGAATGTCGAGCTTCGTCAGTCCAGGGATGATGCTGAGATGTCTCTGGAAAAGTACACAGACCTCTACGAATTTGCTCCGGTCGGTTACTTCACCCTTGACAGTAAAGGGATCATCAATGCGGTGAACCTCAGAGCCGCCAGTGTCGTTGGTGTTGCGCGTTCCCGATTACTCGGCCAGCGTTTTTCACTACTTGTCACAGACGAGTATCGTAGCATCTTTGCCGACTTCCTTCATGCAGTCTTTACACACCCTGACAAATCAACTTGCGAAGCTGCCCTCCAAATCAAAGGGAATAATCGAGTTTACATATTGATTGAAGCAATGCCTTCTGTTTCGGGGCAGCTGTGCGGGCTTACCCTGGTTGACCTCACAGAGCGCAGGCTGGCTGAAAATGACCTGAAAAATTATGCCCGCCGCCTGATTGAGATGGAAGAAGATCTCAGGATTAGACTCGCCACGGAGTTGCACGACGAGATTGCTCGTGATCTGACCGTGCTCGGCATGAATATGCTATAATAAACGATGGCGTGAAAGACGTGGTGCCGAAAAAACTCACTGCAAGGGTCAAGGACTCGGGGAAATTAATCAAAGGAATAACTAAAACTGTAAGAAACATAATGGTCGGCCTCAGGCCGCCGGTGCTGAACGACTTAGGCCTGCTGGCAGCCCTGCGCTGGCACACTGCTCTATTTATAAAACGCAACGGTATAAAGATCACTATTCAGGCAGACGAGCCCTTTCCTCGCTTGACGATTGAAAAAGAGACAGCCCTCTTCCGCATATCGCAAGAGGCCCTCATGAATGTCGTAAAGCATGCGGCTACACAGAACGTAACAATCAAACTGAGGATAACCGACGGTATCGTCTGTTTCGCCGTTTCCGATGATGGTAATGGGTTTTTGCCCGCTTCATCCTCGTATAATTTGACCGGTTCCGGATGGGGAATGACCATTATGCGTGAGCGTGCCGAATTGAATGGTGGAAATTTTCATGTGGATTCAACACCCGGAAAGGGCACTACGGTTTCTGTCGTAATGCCTCTGAAGGATATTTAGATGCCTATAAGAATTCTGCTCGCCGATGACCATGCAGTCGTACGTGAAGGCCTCCGAACAATACTCGAAGCGCAAGGCGATATGAATATTGTTGGGGAAGCCTCAGATGGTCGCGAAGCGCTGAATAAGGCTGAAGCTTTGAGGCCGGATGTTATCATTATGGACATATCGATGCCGGAATTTAACGGTATCGATGCAACGCGCATGATCCTCATGAGTTTACCGTCTACCAAGGTTATTATCCTCTCCATGCATCATACCACAGAATACGTCGGTCGGGCGATGAAGGCCGGGGCTCGGGCATTTATCCTCAAGGAGTCGGCCGGCTGCAGTGCAGTCAATGCGGTGCGTGCGGTCATGAGGGGTCGTCAGTATTTCAGTGAAGATATTGTGGCGCCAAACCTTAAACGCTCAGCCAGCCCGTCTCACCCACAAACTCCACTCGACAGCCTGAGTCGACGTGAACGCGAAACCTTACAGTTAGTGGTAGAAGGCAATACTAATGCAACTATCGCTGACATATTTCATGTCTCTATCAAAAGTGTAGAAACGTATCGCAGCAGGCTTATGATAAAACTTGATATCAGCAACGTTCCTTCCCTGGTCATATTTGCCCTCCAGCACGGTGTCATATCCCTTCCATAAAAACATTATCAGTCATGTTTCCCTGACAGACAGCCCTGCCTTTTACCATTACCTTCATCGTATTAGCCGAATTTACACACATTCCTCATTATTCTATTGGTCAGGAGTATGTATGTTACTGGTGTGATCAATCATGCTGAGTGGCTCTTGGTGTAGTTAAATCTTGACCTGATGTTTTCAAGTGAAGAACAGCAGCTTTTAGACGTTATCAATATATAAGGCGCAACATAATGATCAATGTCCCGGTACTTGCAGAAACAACCAGAGATGAAGTGGGTTCGATTACCCTCTGCTTCACCGGGTTCGTCAATAATTCAAGTGTAAGCGGGCTGCTTATGCTTTTAGCAGATATATTTAAAAATTGTGACGGGGTTGTTATAGATCTTTCCGGAGTAACTGAAATAGATGTTTCAGTCCTGAAGCTGTTCTGTTCATGCCATTGCAGCTCAATATTCTTTAACAAGGGATTCAGGATGATCGGCAATGATCGGCAGGTAATATGGGATGCCGCAGCGTCAGCTGGATGCCAGTGTAAGTCGGAATGTATCATTAATTCAAAACATAGGTGTCTTTGGGCCGTTGGTGGAACATGCTGATGAAAAAACATAACATTAAGGATTCCATTATCACTCAGACTTTCTACTCGTGCGACTTCGAAAGTCAAACCCTTACAGCTGTACCCAACAACAGAGACATATATCTGGAAGTGGCTCGCAGCAGGATTTTAAGATAAAAAACGAAAGCAACGGCGATGGTCCGAATCAAAACTGACTGGGGTTTCATACTTTCCTGGGAAATATACTTCCATTGCAAGGAGTTTCCAAATGAATATCTTCCGAACCCGCGCATTGCCACACGATCTGAAATCCTTCACCAGCATGGCACAAAATGAAGACCGGAATGAGGCGCTACGCACTATCCTGGCAGCGATTCTCGTGGCGGCAGTCTTGCTGGTAGTTATGTTTGCTGGCGTTACCCCTGATCCAGTCGCTAACCCGGTTGGCAGGGAAGAATTGCGACGGTGAAAGAGATTCTTATCTGCACCAACAATTGACAAGGAAGTAGTTGTACAAACAGTCTGACGTCTTGCTTCAACGGAAATAAAAAAGGTTCAGGTTCTCAGCTCCTCTGCTAGCTGACGGAGCGCTCTGTGGACCGCAGACAACTCATTTTCCACCCGTTCTCTCTGCGCTCTTTCCTCAGTGATAGTTTCTTTTGGTTCGGATTTATCTGCCTGTTCGGCACTACGCAATGCTTCGGCTCTTTCTATCGCCTGGCGCTCATATTCAGCCAGACGTATTTTTTCCTCACACTTTTCCCGTTGCTCTCTTTCTGCTGCCAGCAGCTGTTCAAGACGAGCCAGTCCTCTGGTTGCGTTTTCCCGTTCACTGCCCTCTTTCGACAATTGTCCGGCGACCACCGTCAATTCTTCCAGTAACTGCTGATTATGGAGCTGTTCATCGGCAAGTTTTCTCTCCAGCAACGAGTATTTTCTCTGTAACAGCAGTAGTGCACTCTTGCCGGAAGCAGCATCGGATGAAGCTGACGGTGGGTGAGTGTGCCTTATCCTTGGTGGGCATTCTTTAAGTTGGTCAGTCAGTCGTACCGACTTTTTTTCAGCCCTTTTTAATTTAAGTTGTTCAAGGCGCAGTTTATGACTGACAGCCGCCAGCTCTTCTTCAATCTCTTCTCTCAACAGCTGCTCGTCCATAAGCTGGATTTCCGCAAGCCCCAACTGGCTGAGCAACTCATCGGCGTCAAAAACTTTATGCCGGGACTCCTGATCATACAAAGCCCGTTTTTCAGGATCAGCAAGCACCTCATACGCTTCATTGATCTGCTGCATGCGCTGGGTGGCATCAGTTGTCCTGCTGATATCAGGATGATATTTACGTGCCAACCTTTTGTAGGCGGCTTCGATTATTTCCTGCTCTGCGTCCGTATGAACTTGAAGTGTCGAATAATAATTAACAGGCATGGTTTTAAGCTGTTGCTCCGGTGATAAAAGTACGCATCAGGCTGCATAAGCGAATCCTGGTCAAAGGAACAGTTGTAGACATGATGCGGTCTCGTCTGCTGGTTTGTCAACCAACATTGAACAATTATGCGCATTTTGTACGCTGACCAATCCCAACAAAAATATATTTTATTTTTGTACTGTTTACCTGACAGACCGTCCGTTTAAATTTCAGTAGTCTCACTTTCACAGATTCAGATTTTCATAAATGTTGCCGCTCTGGCAGCATAATCCAAAGGAGATGACCCATGGCATTAGTAAAAAGAACAGCAACACAGGTCCAAACTGCTTCCACCGGCACTGACGTGAAAAATTCGGCCGTTGCCACCCGCGAGGCCGAAGCACAGCGTAAGAAGGCCCGCACCCTGGCCAAGCAGCAGCAGGCTGCCGAACGGATTGCCGCAGCCACGGGTCAATTGTCCGCCGGCATCAATGAGGCCGCCTCTGCATCAGAGGAATTGAAGCGCGCCTCCGACCAGATTGCCGCCGGTGCCGAGGAAGCTTCCGGCGCTGCCCAGGAATCCCTGGCCGCCCTTACTCTGGTCGGTTCCGCCATTAACCGCCAGTTGCAAAACGCCGATATCAGCCAGACCAAGGCAGATGGCATGCAGGTGCTGGTGGGCAAGACCAGCGCCGATATCGCGCTGATGGTAACCAATGTCGGTATTGCGGCCCAGCGTCAGGCCGCATCGGTGGAGCTGGTGGCGGAGCTGGAAAAACAGGCTGCCAACATCGGCGACATCATCAAGGCTGTGGTGCGGATTGCCGATCAGACCAACCTGCTGGCCCTGAACGCCGCCATTGAAGCTGCCCGGGCCGGTAAGCATGGCAAGGGCTTTGCCGTGGTGGCCGATGAGGTCAGAACTCTGGCCGAAACCTCCGAGAAAAGCGCCAAGCAGATTCAGGACCTGGTCGTACAGATCCAGCAAGAAGTCAAGGTGATCGCCGAGGGGATCAGCGAATCGGCCAAAACCATCGAGACTGAGGTGGAAAACGGCAAGACCATCACCCTGCAGCTGGAGCAGATCCGGCTTGATGCCATCGAGATTGTCAAGGCGGTTGCAGAGATAGCTACCGGCGGCGCCCAGTCCAAAGTAGCGTCAGAGCAGGCTCTCAAAGGTTCCGAGGCCATTGCCGCAGCAGCCGAGGAGCAGTCAGCCGCAGCCGAGGAGTCAACCAAGACCGTGGCCGAGCAGTCCACCGCCCTGGCCCAGTGTGAGCAGACCGCCAAAACCCTCTCGGAGTTGACCGAAGATCTCAAAAACTCAACCGACGTCGCCAAGAGCGCCGAAGAAGTAGCTTCTGCCGCCGAACAGCTTTCATCCGCCGTCTCGGAAATCAATCGTTCCGGCACCCAGATCATGGCAGCCATCGAGCAGATCCGCAAAGGGGCCGAAGTGCAGTCCTCTGCCTGCGAGGAGTCATCCGCCGCCATTATCCAGATCGAGAAGGGTACCGAGATCGCCCAGGCCCGCGCTACCGCCAGCGGCGAAAAAATTCTCGCCATCAAGAGCCTGCTGGGTACCAATAAAGATTCGATTGACGGCCTGATAACCGGTGTCTCTTCATCTGCTACTGCCTCACGGGCCAGCATCAAGCAGATCAAGGATCTGGAGCTGGTAGCACGTCGCATCGACAAGATCGTGGATGCCATCACCACAGTTTCCATCCAGACCAACATGCTGGCGGTAAACGGCTCGATCGAAGCGGCTCGTGCCGGCGAGTTTGGCAAGGGCTTTGTCGTTGTTGCTACTGATATCCGTAACCTGGCCCATGATTCCGCCGAGAACGCTGACCGGATCAAGGATCTGGTAAAGGCGGTCCAGGATCAGATCGGCATGGTCGGGCGCGACCTGGATGAGATCGTAGCCACTGCCATCGGCGAAGTAGAGAAAGCCAAGGCATCTACAGCCAACCTGGTGCTGATTGAAACCGACATCGCCGTGGTTGAGACCGGCGCAAAAGAGATTCTGGACGCATCCAACGAGATCGCCGCCGCCATCGGCCAGGTAAAAACAGGTCTCGATCAGATTTCTGCCGCCGCCCAGCAAGCCGACAAGGCTGCCACCGAGTCAGCCGCCGCTGCCAAGCAGCAGTCCCAGGGAGCCGAAGAACTGGCCGCTGCCATTGAAGAGATTGCCTCTCTTGCCGACGAACTGCAAGCAGCCTGATAGGAGTGTGACCAGATGACAAAGAAAAATCAGAATAAACAGGAAAGTCCGGAAGAAATTATAACAGAAATCCCGGAAGTGCAGGCGGTTCAGCAACAAGTAGGGGATGAAGTCCTTGAATCGGAGGATTCGGATACCCGCCAGTTTGTCACCTTTATTGCCGGAAACGAGGTCTTTGCCGTGGACATGGCCCCGGTACAGGAGATCATCCGCGTACCGGACGTGGTAAAGGTGCCGCTGGCGCCGCGTTCCCTGGAAGGCCTGGCCAACCTGCGCGGCAAGGTGCTCCCCATTATTTCCCTGCGCCGCATCTTCGGCTTCGACGAATGTGAGTACAACGACTCAACACGGGCCGTGGTGATTGATCTCGGGCAGCCTTTGGGATTCGTCGTCGATCGTGTAGCAAGTGTGGTTGGCGTAGAGTCGAGCAAGATCGAAGGGGTCGAGTCCATTCGCGGCACCGTCAATACGGATCTGCTCTCGGGATTGATCAAGGATGTTGGTGGGCACGCCATGATCATGGTGCTGGATTTTGCCAAACTGATTGCCCAGGAGTTTGCCGAAATTGCTGCCGTTGCCAAAAACACCAACCTGACTTCCGGTCTGGCCGACGGCATGGAAGCGGACGATGACGATGCCAGTGATGAACTGCAGCTGGTGAGCTTTGAGGTGGCCGACCAGGAATATGCCATGGCAATCGAAGAGGTACAGGAGATCGTCCAGATACCGGAGGAGATCATCCATGTACCCCACGCGGAATCGCATGTCATGGGTATCATGACCCTGCGTAACCGCCTGCTGCCGCTGGTCAACCTGCGCCGCATGTTTGACCTGCCCAGCCGGGAGAATGACGACCATAGTCGTATCGTGGTGGTTTCGCTGGGTTCATCGTCGGTCGGCGTGGTGATGGACAGCGTCAATGAAGTTCTGCGCGTGGCCAAGTCCGACGTGGACGCCATGCCGGGTCTGCTGGCCCGTGATGGCGATCTGGGCGACATTTCAGAAATCTGTCGTTTGGACAACGGCAAACGGCTGGTTTCAATCATTTCGGCCAATAATCTGTTCCGGCATTCCGCCGTAAAGGAGGCTCTGACAATCGTGGAGACCTTGGAAGACGACAAAAGCAGGGAAAATGACGTTGATCCGGATGATATGACAGATGACGATGATGAGCAGGTGGTAGTGTTCAGGCTGGACAAGGAAGAGTTCGGGGTGCCGATCGACAGCGTCCAGGAAATTGTCCGGGTGCCTGAAGAGCTGACCCATATCCCTAAGGCCCCGCCCTTTGTGGAGGGGGTCATCAACCTGCGCGGTTCGGTACTGCCGGTGATAGACCTGCGCCGTCGGCTGGGTATGCCGACGGTCGAACGTTCGGACCGGCAGCGGGTGATGGTGTTCCTGATTGCCGGAATGCGGACCGGCTTTATTGTTGATTCAGTGGCAGAAGTGCTCAAGATTCACAAGACCTCCATTGAACCGGCGCCGCATCTTTCAGCTGAACAGGCAAAACTGATGTCACGCATGGCCAATCTGGAGAAGCAGAAGCGGATGGTGCAGCTGATTGAACCTGACCAGCTGATTGATAATAGCGATATGGCAAAAATGGCAAAATTAGCAGCGTAAGGCAAAACCAACCCCCCTTAATCCCCCCTTATCAGGGGGGAAGTTTCAAACTCCTCCCCTGATAAGGGGAGGTCGGGAGGGGTTGAAGTGGAGATTTACTCATGATCAAACTCCTTATAGTAGATGATTCCGCCCTGATGCGGCGTCTGCTGAATACTGTGTTTCAGGCTGAGGGTGATTTTGTAATCCGGGCCGCGCATAACGGCAAGGAGGCGGTTGAGTTAAACCGCGAGTTCATGCCTGACGTGGTGACATTGGACATTAATATGCCGGAGATGGACGGTATTACCGCCCTGTCACTGATCATGGTCGAACGGCCGGTGCCGGTCGTAATGGTCTCGTCACTGACCGAAAAAGGGGCTCTGGCCACCTTCGAGGCGCTGCATCTCGGCGCTGTAGACTATGTAACCAAGCCGGGCGGGACGATTTCGTTGTCCATTGACGAGATCAGTAAAACCCTGGTCAGTAAGGTACGTACTGCAGCCAGGGCCAAAGTCAAAGGCAATACTGTCCGGGGGCTGGCCGAGCGTTTACGGGAAGAACGGGAAAAGCCGGCAGCACGTCCGGCTACCATGCGCCGCGGAATGAGTAAGGAGGGTGTGGTGCTGATCGGCGTGTCCACCGGTGGCCCCCGTACCCTGGAGGATATCCTGCCGCTGCTGCCGGACGATTTTCCCTGGCCGGTACTGGTCGCCCAGCATATGCCTCCTTCGTTTACCCGGCCTTTTGCGGAGCGCATGAATACGATGTGTCCGCTTACGGTTGTGGAAGCTGCCCAACCGATGCCGCTCGAAGCGGGTAAGGTGTATATCGGCAAAGGCGGGGCGGATATGGTGCTGGGACGCCGCAACGGCATACTGACCGTGCTGGCCAAGCCGGAAAGTCGGGAATTCATGTGGCATCCGTCGGTGGAGCTGATGGGACGTTCTGCCCTGGAATTTTGCGACCCAAAACATGTGATCGGGGTCATGCTGACCGGTATGGGCTATGACGGCGCCGATGCCTTTGCCGAAATAAAAAAACAGGGTGGTCGCACCATTGCCGAATCCGAGGAATCTGCCGTTGTTTTCGGGATGCCGGCGGAACTGATCAATCGTGGCGGAGCCAGTATGGTGATGACCGCCGATAAAGTGGCCAGGCAGCTAATAACCTGGGTCACGTACTAAAAGCAATTTTGAATTTTGAATTTTAGATTTTGAATTTAATTCAACATTCAACAGCCAAAATTCAACATTGCCTAAAAGGAATACCATGGCACTCATAAAACAGAAACCAACTGAAATAATAGAACAGTGCGAGCGCAAACAGGCGCGAGATTGCGCCAGTCTGGAGCTGCAGCTTTCCGACCCCAGCCCGTCAGCCAGGCGTTGGGCGGCACGGGATCTGGTCGAATGTCCCGATTCATCTGCCGCACTGATCGAGCAGTTGCAGCGGGAAGAGGATAGCTCGGTACGGGAAATAATTCTGACAACCCTCACCCAGCTGGGTGATGAAGAGGCGGTGGCCGGTCTGGTGAGCTGTCTGCGCAGCGAGGATGCGAACCTGCGCAATGAGGCGATTGAGGCGATGAAGCTGTTGCCTGACGAAGTGGCGCCAATCATGGGCCAGCTCCTCAAAGACGCTGATCCGGATGTGCGCATTTTTGCGGTGAACGTCCTCGAATCGCTGCGGCATGAGCAGGTCGAGGAGTGGCTGAATGAGGTCATCGAGCATGATGCCCATGTCAATGTATGCGCTACTGCAGTGGATCTGCTGGGGGAAGTTGGTACCTCTTATTCGTGGGAAGCCCTGGAAAAGCTGAAAGCGCGCTTTCCGGATGAACCCTATATCCGCTTTGCAACCGACCTGGCGCTGAAGCGCATCAGCGCCTCCTGACGCGTCATGGCCACTAAACCTATTAGTCAGGAAGATTTCCTGAAATTCCGGGAGTTCTTTTACCGCAAAACCGGTATCCAGTTTGAGGATTCGAAACGCTACTTCGTGGACAAGCGTCTGATCGAGCGTATCGAGGCGACGGATTCCGGCACGTTCCGCAACTATTTCATTACTCTGCGTTTTGAAACAACTGGTGAAGAACTTCAGATCCTGACCAATCTTATGACGGTCAATGAGACTTATTTTTTCCGTGAGGAATACCAGTTCAAATGCCTGGTTAACTCGATCCTGCCTGAGATAACAGCGCAGAAGAAAGATAACCGACCACTTCGAATCTGGTCGATGCCTTCTTCGTCAGGTGAGGAAGCGTATTCGATTGCCATGTACCTGCTGGAATACTGGCCCGGCATCAGCCAGTGGGATGTGGAAATTATCTCATCCGATATCGATACCAGCATCCTTGCCAAGGCACGTCTCGGGAAATATTCAGACCGGTCGATCCAGCATCTGCCAAAGAGTCTGCTTAACAAATATTTCCGTCACAACGGTGACGACTACCAGATCTGCGACGATTTGCGAAATGCAGTCGAATTCACCAGGGTAAATCTGATGAAAGCGTCGGATGTGCGCAGCTACCGGGATTTTGACGTGATCTTCTGCCGTAATCTTCTGATCTATTTTGATGACCTGTCCAGGCGTCAGGCCGCGGATACCTTTTTTGATGCGCTAAACCCAGGTGGGTTTCTCTGCCTCGGACATTCGGAATCAATGAGCCGTATCTCTTCACTTTACCAGGTCCGCAAATTCTCGGATTCTGTGGTGTACCAAAAATCCAAGGGGGCTCAATGAAGCGGATCCTTATCGTTGATGACGCTGCTACGATGCGCATGTATTACCGCAGCATACTTGAAGGGGCAGGCTACCAGGTCGATGAAGCGGTCAATGGTATCGAAGCCATGGAAAAATCGCTTGAGGAACCCTTTGACCTGTATATCGTTGATGTCAACATGCCTAAACAGGACGGTTACAGCTTTATGAGCGAGTTGCGCAGCCGGGATATTTTCCAGGCTCCGGCGCTGATGGTTTCCACTGAAGCTGCCGCCAGTGACAGGACACGGGCCTACGCGGCGGGGGCGAATCTCTATCTCGTCAAACCGGTTAAGCCGGACGAGTTGCTGACCAATTGCCGCTTGTTGCTCGGGGAGGTCAACCAGTGAATCCATTGCTAGAACAATTTATTTCCGAATCCAGAGAGTCGCTGCAGGGTATCGGTGAGAAACTGATGCAGCTGGAGAAAGAGCCGGCCAGCAGCGAGCTGATGACGGAGCTGTTCCGCTTTGTCCATACTCTGAAAGGGAACAGCGGCCTGTTCGATCTGCCTGAATTGACCCGGGTGCTGCATGCGGGCGAGGATTTGATGGATGCCGTGCGCAACGGCGAGGTTGCCTATTCTCCTCTTCTGGCCGACCGGTTGTTGGATGCCATGGATTTTGTCGGGATGCTGTGTGACGAAATTGAGAAGCACGGCAGCACAGACGCGAAGCATGTTGATAATTCCGTCCGTCTGGCTGCGGAGTTGCGTCAGCTGATTGTCGTGGTGATAGTACGCAGCGAAGGTGTTGAGTGCAAAGTGGTGGAAGTTTTGCCGATCGTAACGGTTGCTGATAATCCCGCCATGCTGCTGCCGCTGGCAGATCTACCGGAAGAGATCAGGATGACGGCCTACCGTGCTGCCATTTCAGGTGAACCTCTGCACTGGATCGCCTATAGTCCGGTTGAAGATTGCTTTTTTCAGGGAGACGACCCCTTTTACCAGTCACGCCAGACTCCCGGGATACTCTGGGGCGGCATAGAGGCGCGCCATCCCTGGTCAAAACTTGCCGAACTGGATCCCTACAGCTGTGTGCTCGATTTCAGAGTTCTCAGCACAGCGCCTCTTGAGGAACTTCAGGAATACTACCGCTATGTGCCGGATCAGGTACGGATCATTCCGGTTCCCGCTCATTTTCTGATTCTGCCGCAGGGCGACCCCAATGGCGGTCCGGTGTATGAGGACTTTGTTTGCGACGCTCTGGAACTTTTACAATCCGGCAACATGGACGGGTTGATCCGTGCCACGCGAAGCATGCTGGAGTTGTCTAATCCGGAGTTGTGGCTTTCCGCTGCTCTGCGCTGGCTGCTGGTGGTGACAGAACATGAACCGGACAACGTCGTTGTGCCGGAGGTTATTATCGTCTCACTGCGCACTCTAAAGCCGCCTGCCTGGCACGAACATGCCGCCTCTGCGCCCGCACAGTCAGGAGAGTTGGTAACGCCCCGGTTCAAACAAGTCAATCACCCTCCTGAGGTAACCGTAATTATTGCGGCTCAGCGTGAAATACTCTCCATGCCGGACGATGTTGCCTGGTTGGCAGGTCGGATCAAATCGGTAGCGGCCTCATTGTCCGGCTGCCTGCAGGCAATCGTTTCAACCGAACTCATGTCAAGCATGGAAGTTGCGCTGGATGAAGCTCTTGAACAGGTGGCATCGTTACCGCTTCTGCGCTGGCTCAACAGTCACTTTGAACAGGTTTTGACATCTGACAAATCTGACAGCGCAGACCTGTCGGGCAAGTCAGACCAGTCTGAAAGCGCAGCGCCATCAGTGTCAGATGCCGGAGTCAAGTATGGTCGCCGCTCCGAAGATGCCTATGTCGGACCCAAGAGTATCAAGGTCGATCAGGCCAAGATCGACCGCCTGATGAATCTTATCGGCGAAATGGTGGTGGCAAAGAACGCCCTGCCGTATCTGGCTGGACGTGCCGAGACCGTGTTTGGGGTGCGGGATCTCTCCCGCGAAATCAAGTCCCAGTACGCCGTCATCAATCGTATCGCCGAGGAAATGCAGGATTCCATCATGCAGGTCCGCATGATGCCGGTTTCATTTGTATTCCAGCGGTTTCCCCGCCTGGTGCGTGATACGTCAAACAAGCTGGGCAAGGAAGTCAACCTGGTTCTGGAAGGTGAGGAAACCGAAGCCGACAAGAATGTCATTGAATCGCTGGGCGACCCACTGGTGCATATTGTCAGGAACAGTCTGGATCATGGCATCGAAATGCCGGATGTGCGACGTGCCCAGGGCAAACCTGCCGCAGGCACCATTGTTATCCGCGCAACCCAGGAAGCGGACCGGGTAGTGATTGAAATCAGGGACGATGGCAAGGGTATCGATCCTGAGGTTATCAAGCAACTGGCATACAAGAAGGGGATTATCGACGAGGAGCGACTGGAACGCATCACTGACCAGGAAGCGGTAAATCTGGTTTTTGCCGCCGGTTTTTCAACGGCTGAAGTGGTTTCCGATCTCTCCGGGCGCGGCGTTGGCATGGATGTCGTCAGGACCGCCATAGAGAAGGTGAACGGTACCATTCATCTTGAAAGCGAAAAGGGGAAAGGTACGTGCATCAGCCTCTCCTTGCCGCTTTCCATGGCGGTAACCAATGTCATGATCGTCGAATCGAACAGTCAAATATTCGGTGTGCCGATGGGAACTGTTGTGGAGACCGTGCGGATACCGCGAGCCGATATCCGTACCATCAAGAAAAACCAGGCGACGGTGCTGCGCGGACGGATCGTGCCGCTAAAGTCCCTGAACTCGTTACTTGGCCAGCATGTTCCACCCAAGGCTAATCAAGAGGATGAACTTGCCGTGCTGATTATCAGTCTGGGTGGCGAATCTGTCGGGATCATGGTCGATGACTTTCGTGAAACAGTGGATATCATCCTGAAACCGATGACCGGAGTATTGGCGGGGCTGTCAGCCTATTCCGGTTCCGCCCTGCTTGGTGATGGTTCGGTGCTGATGGTGCTTGATATGAAGGAGATTATCTGATGTCGATTACATTTAAGAAAGATCGTGTTGTTTTTTGTGACATGGCGGAGGGCGAGGACGCCGAGAGTTTGCTGGAGTGGCTGCAAAATCACCCGAAGGGGAAAATCGACCTCTCCGAATGTTCCCACATGCACCCGGCCAATCTGCAGGTATTGATGGCGGCAAAGCGCCCGATATTTGCCAGACCGAAGGACAATCTTTTAGCCGATTGGTTAGATTCTGCATTGAAACCAGCATAGGAGGGAAACAATATGGCGAAGACCATCATGGTGGTAGATGATTCCGCAACAATGAGAATGAGCCTCAAATCAGGCTTGGAGCTGAGCGGGTTCAAAGTTGAATGCGCGGGGGACGGGCTTCTAGCTCTCAATCAGCTGAAGAGTGGTGTTAAGCCTGATCTGATTATTACCGACATCAACATGCCTAATATGGGAGGATTGGAGTTCATAAAAAACCTCCGCACCCTCCCTGGGTTCCGTTTTATCCCGGTGTTGGCGCTCACAACGGAGAGCCAGCAGGAGAAGAAAGATGAGGCCAAAAAATACGGAGCAACGGGCTGGTTGGTAAAACCGGTTAGCGGTCCTGATTTGGCCAAGGTTATCAAGCAGGTGCTGCCGGGGGCATGAACCATGAAAATTGATCTAAACCTTCCGGGCAAGATTTCAGACTCCCCTACGGGACTCTCTCGAACACTTCCAGCCATGATGTGTGGTATGGCCATTGTATCCGTATGCTCCTATTTTGTGCATCCCTGGGTCGACAGTCTGATACGTCTGCCCAGTGGACTTGATGTCGCTCTTACCGGGGCGCTGGCCTCTTTTTCGACGTTAGCGCTGGTCGTTATTATCTACAGAAAACATCTTTCTCACATCCGGAATGACACCCTTCACTTACACAACCGCTGTTCGGCCCAGCATCTGTTTATCAAAGAGAGCTACCATCAGGCCGTCTCGGACCTTAGTCAGTATAACGCCGTGCTCGGCAGCCAATTGCGGGAGGCGATCGACCAGACCGAAACGGAGGTACTGGGAGTGGTCGGAAGAATGGTGAAAATCCATGAACAATCCTGCTCCCAGGTTGAACGGATCGGCTCATCTTCCGAAATAATAACTGTTTCTCAGGAACAGGTAGATAAAAATCAACTGGTCATTCAGGCGTTGAATACCTTCTCTGACAGCCAGACCGCACAATTGAGTGATAATCTCGCTCGCATTCAAATACTATCGGCCGAGATTGAACAGATGCGCCCTTTGGTTAGTGATATTAATGATATTGCCGACAGAACCAATCTGTTGGCACTCAACGCGGCAATTGAAGCTGCCCGCGCAGGAGAAGCCGGCAGAGGGTTCGCGGTTGTGGCCGATGAAGTACGCAGGCTTTCCACCCAGTCTAACAAAGCGGCAAATGAGATCGCCGACAGAATAAAGCGGGTTGCCGGACAAGTGCAAATTGAGACCGAAATTGCCAGTAAGACGATTGCGCTCAATGAGGATTCGCACACGTTTACAACTCTGGCAGATGATTTGGCGAGCATTGAAGGACGATTTAAAAACTCAATCATTCACCTTGAAGAGATTATTAAAGGTATTGATGGGGCCAACAGGATAATTGTCGAAGAGGTGTCAATTGTGCTGGGCGAAATACAGTTTCAGGATGTGCTGCGGCAGCGTGTGGAGCATGTCAATAATGGCCTGGACTACTTGGACGAATTTGCACAGAAGACACAGCTCTGGCTGGAAGGGAAGGAAGAATCACCAGCCAAGCAATTGAATGAACATCTTGCCGAGTTGAAGGACAAGTATGTCATGCAGGAACAACGGACGGCCCATAATGCGGTTTTGGGAGTAACGTCATCGGCAGCGGGCGGTTCCAGCATGAAAATCGAGCTTTTCTGATGAATAATCCAGCAGAAATTATCGTCGTGACCAATCGGAAAGGCGGCACCGGCAAAACAACGACTTCGGTTAACATTGCCGCGGAATTCGCCGCCCAAGGCCGACGGGTATTGCTGATAGATATGGATACCCAGGGACATTGTGCCGTGGGAGTTGATATTGCCCCGCCAAAGGATGCTCCGACGGTTCACAGCCTGTTTCTGTCTGACAGGTTCCTGCTGGCCGACGCCGTATATCCGACCTTCTGGCCCAATCTGGACCTTGTCCCGGCCAATCCCCTCTTTGAACATGGTTCCGGCAGTGGTGATCATACCCGCCTGGCCAGGGCGCTGCAGGACGAGGGAATGACCGAGCAGTATGACCTGATTGTCATCGACTCCCCGCCGTCCCTTGACGGTCTGCTGATGAATGCACTTTTTGCAGCCAAAAGAGTGTTGGTTCCTTTTGTACCCCATCATCTTTCCGAAGAAGGGATCCGCAATCTGGTACGGGTACTCTTTCGGGTGGCGTCGGACGCGAACTCTGAACTGAAACTTCTGGCCTTTTTGCCGGTTATGCTGGATCTCCGCATTGGTCTGCACCGAAGCGTCACGGAAGGAGTAGCCCGCCAGTTTGGGCAAGGAAGGCTGCTTTCCGGAATCCGCACCGATATCAAACTGGCCGAATCCTTTGCCGAGCGTCAGCCGGTCCGGTCCTATATGCCCGGCTGCCGAGGCGCCGAGGATTATGCTGTGGCGGCCAGGGAGATTAGTATGCGCTTGGCGGCGCTACTCCCTTCACATCAACATCAATAACACTACTCATGGTTCAAAAGTCTTATCCAATGTATGGAGGTGCCGTTTTATGAAGTGTCTAATAGTTGAGGACGATGCGATTTCAAGCCAGATCTTGGTGGGTATGATTTCCCGGTATGCAGCTTCTGATGTCGTCATCAATGGTCAGGAGGCTCTAGACCTGTTCCTGCAGGCTCAAGAATCCAACAGTCCCTATGATCTGATACTGATGGACATAATGATGCCTGGAACCAACGGACTACAGGCTGTGCTGTCTATTCGAGAGAAAGAAGCTGCCATGAACATTCCCCTAGGGCTCAGAGTCAAGATTATCATGACAACGGCCTTGGATGATCCTCGCACAGTTATGAAGGCCTTATACGAATCAGATGCCAATTCTTATCTTATCAAGCCGATCAAGCTGCAGAAGCTTGAGGGTGAATTGCGCATACTAAAACTGATCCCATAACAGGAATTTCCCATGTTGACGGATAACCTTGATGCCACATTCATACTGATTGTTGAAGACAACTGCAGCCATGCGGGGATTATTCAGCGGGCTATTGAAATTGCACCTGAAGAGTACCACCTGGAGGTTGTCGGCACGATATGTGATGCGAAGAACGTCACGAAAAGGCTCTCTCCCGCCCTTGTCCTGGCAGACTATAGATTGCCTGATGGGTATGGCGGCGAATTAGTCGAGATGGCTGACGAATCGTGGCCGGTTATCATAATGACATCGCAAGGCAATGAACGGATTGCTGTTGCGGCTATGAAGAGTGGTGCCGAGGATTACATCATAAAATCGCCAGAAGCATTTAAAAACATAGCTCATACTATCAAGTACACATTAATGGCCTGGTCATTGAAAGAGACCCGCAGGCAGGCAGAAGAAACTATTCGGGAGGAGCAGCTGTTTACTCACTCCATGATCGATGGCCTCAGCTCGCATATCTGTGTGATTGATGCACAGGGAATAATAGTCATCACCAATCGCGCCTGGAATACATTTGCTGTTGAAAATAATGCTGTTGAAGGGACATACGGTGAAGGGACCGATTATTTGGCCGTTTGCAAAGCTATCGCAGAAGACGAGAATGCAGAAATTGAAGAAATCGACGCAGGTATCAGAGGCGTCCTTAACGGTTCTCTACCGAGTTTTGCCAAGGAATATCCATGCCATTCATCTGAAGCGGAACGCTGGTTCATCTGCAAAGTTGACCCATTCAAGGTTTCCAGCAGAAATTATGCTGTGATTTTAAATGAGAACATTACCGAGCGAAAAATAGCTGAATTCGAGCTACGTAGTGCTAAAACCGAAGCCGAGTCCGCCAACTGTGCCAAGAGCGATTTCCTGGCTAATATGAGTCACGAAATTCGCACCCCCATGAACGGCGTCATTGGTATGACAGAACTCCTGAAGATGACGGAGCTGACAGAAGAACAGACGAACTATGTCAAAAACATCGAAATATCCGGCGATAACCTCCTCTGCTTGATCAACAATATCCTTGATCTCTCCAAGATTGAAGCTCAAAAAGTTACGATCGAATTTGAAGAATTCAGCCTGCATCACTGCATAAACGATGTCGTACTTATGCAAAAGCATATAATTCATGAGAAGGGACTTGCTCTGGACGTGGATGTGGCTTCGGAGATCCCCCATCTCCTGGTGGGAGATCAGCTGCGGGTCAAGCAGATACTCATCAACCTGCTGGGGAACGCCGCAAAGTTCACGGTACAGGGTGGTATCACTATCTCGGCGCAAATCATCGAACAGCAGGATGCCACAATGTTCGTGCGGATTGCGGTTCGCGACACCGGCATCGGCATCTCTTCTGAAACCATTGACAGGATCTTCACACCGTTTGTCCAGGCTGACAGTTCCACAACCCGCCAGTTCGGCGGCACGGGGCTTGGCTTGAGCATCAGCCGTCACTTGGCGGAACTAATGAATGGGAGTATTTCCGTCGAAAGCACGCCAGGCGTCGGCAGCTGTTTCAGTGTTATCCTGCCTTTCTTAGTTGCTCGAATGGATTTAATGGAAAACGACACCAACGAAGAATCGACGGTTTCCTGGGATGGGGCGCCGCTGCGGGTACTGTTTGTTGAAGACAAGCAGATCAACATAGAATTCGGGATGGCACTCCTCGGAAAAATGGGTCACAGCGTTGTGTCGGCGTTGAATGGTGTGGAATGCCTTGTAGCGCTGAAAAACGGTACGTTTGATCTCGTGCTGATGGATATCCAGATGCCGGTTATGAACGGCATGGATGCTCTTCGGCAAATCCGCGGGAAGGAGCAGGGAACGTCTCTTCACCAGCCTGTAATCGCCCTGACCGCCTGTGCGCTGCGCGAAGATAAGGAGGAATTTCTGAAGGGAGGGTTTGACGGCTATGTGTCGAAACCATTCAAGGCAAACGATCTGATTTTTGAGATGACACGCGTGATTGAATATTTCGCATCAAATATCCAGGAAGCCGTTGGCTCACACTGATTGAAGTCATAAAAGGGGGTTTATATGCGAATTTTATTTGCTCATGGCGATAAAACAGAGAAAACCAGGTATTCACAAGCTCTTGGCAAATACGGCACTGTTGATTTTTTTGACAACGGACGGGATGCCGTTGTTTCTTTTGTCAATGGCTTTCAAACAGGGAATCGCTATGACCTTCTCGTAATTGAAAATGATTTGAAACAACTTGATGGCGTAGAAACGGTTCTAATGATTCGCAAGTTTGAGTTGGAACATCTGGCTTCCTATAAAAAAGCATTAATCGTGTTTAGTTCTGAAGATCAACACTGCAGAAGCTCATATGAAGCGCGACATGGTGTAGACGAAAGGATCATCTTTCAAAACAATCCGGTAAGCCTCTCAACCCTGGAATATTTTGCTGAGAACATTGCTGGCGAGAGATCTTTGAAAGCTTTACCCGGCTTGGCACGATATAGACGCCCGGTAAACACGTTTGCTTGATCAATGCGATTTCATTTCAAAAAGGCACGTTATGGCAACCAAAAGCATCTCCAGCAGCAAGTCACCCGCCATCTTCAATGTTGATGATGTTCATTGTTCTCAACAGATATTAGACGAACACGCCGAGATTCTCGCGCAGCAGGTCAAGCTGCGAAAAGAAGAGCTGGAAACGGTCATCGCCGAGCTCAAGTCCACCCAGCAACAGAAGGTGCAGCAGGAAAAAATGGTCATGGTTGGTCAGTTGACGGCTGGAATCGCCCATGAAATCAACAACCCGATCAGTTTCATCTCCAGCAATGTCTTCTCGCTCGGCAAGTATTGCAAGAGACTTCTGACTGTTATCGAGGCACAGCAGGAAGCGCTGCTTTCCGTAATACCCGATTCACACCAGACCGAGCAGTTGCAGACGGTCCGGCATAACCTGAAGATAGAGCAGGTTTTCAGGGATATTCCTGAGATGATCCGGGAAACGATGGAAGGGGTTGACAGAATAAAGTGTATCGTAAACGCACTGAAAAACTTCTCGCGTATGGATGATTCAGAAATCCAACTCACGGACATCAACCAATGTCTGGAAAGCACTCTGAACATTGCCAGCACCGAGCTGGCGCAACAGACAATAAAGTGGGAGTTAGGCGAGCTGCCGCAGATTCTCTGTTACCCGCAACGACTCAATCATGTCTTCATGAATCTGCTGGCCAATGCACACCATGCCACCGACACTAAGGGCGAGATCACTGTTAGGAGTTGGCATGCACAAGAACGGATATTTATTTCCTTCAACGACACCGGCTGCGGAATTCCCGAACATCAACTTTTGCGCATTTTTGAGCCGTTCTTCACTACCAGGGAAGCGGGCAGGGGGACAGGGCTGGGTCTCTCCATCAGCAACGAAATAATCAGAAATCACGGCGGCGAGATACGGGTTGACAGCGAGGTGGGTCACGGGAGCACCTTTACCGTGTCTATTCCCCTGGAACGTGGATACACGCCATCTACACCACCAAATATCAAAGCAGGTTTTGGGGATCGATGATGAAAAATAAACCCGTAATATTGGTTGTCGATGACCAACTCAATAACATTTTACTTCTCGAAGGATTTCTTGTCAGGCAGGGATATGAAATTATCCAAGCAGAAAGCGGTCAAGAAGCGTTGGACAAACTTTCCGAAAATCAAATTGATCTGGTTCTGCTGGATGTAAAAATGCCCGGGATGTCCGGCTTTGAAGTGCTGACAAAATTACGCGCTGATAAAAAGACACAGCGTATCCCGGTAGTCATGATCACGGCGCAAATTGAAAAAGAAACCAGGGTACAGGCGTATGAGTCAGGATGCGATGATTTTATCTCCAAGCCTTTTGAACAGTATGAACTTTTAGTGAGGGTAAAGTCGCTGCTCAGAATCAAGTTTCTTAATGACGAAGTAGAGGAAGCACGTGAGTTCGCTGAGAGTGTCATTAATACGGTGCGTGAGCCGTTAATTTCTTTGGACAAAGACCTCAGGATGATCACCGCCAATCACAGTTTTTACGAGACCTTTAAAGTGTCGCCCGAAGCAACCATCGGCAATTTCATCTACGACCTGGGCGACGGGCAATGGGACATTCCCAAACTGCGGGTACTTATTGAGGACATTCTCCCCCACGATTCCGTTTTCAATGGTTATGAAGTTGAACATGATTTTCAAGGTATCGGTCGCAAGACTATTCTGCTCAACGCCCGCCAGATTTACCGAGAGAATATTGGTTCACACATTATTCTTCTGGCCATGGAAGACATTACCGAGCGTAAGTTGGTGGAAAAAGAGCTGCTGGATAAAAATGCCGAACTGGAACGCTTTACCTACTCAGTATCACATGATCTAAAGAGTCCGCTGATCACTATCCAGAGCTACGCCGGCATGATTCAACAGGATTTGGAAGCAGGTAAATATGGCCGTGCCCAAGACGACCTCAAGTGGATTGAGAGTGCGGCTGCAAAGATGACATTTCTTATCAATGATCTGCTGGAACTATCCCAGGCTGGCATAATGAGGAACGATCCGACCCCGATTGACATGAACCTGTTGGTCACAGATTGCCTGGCTCAATTGGCCGGTCCGCTTAAACAAAAGCTGGTTAAGGTTGTGCTGCAAACGCATCTTCCCAAGCTTTTTGGCGACTCGCAGCGCTTGACGGTCGTTCTGCAGAATCTGATTGAAAACACCACAAAATACATGGGAGATCAGGTCACACCCCGCATTGAAATTGGTACAAGAGAGGACGCTAAAGAGACCGTTTTTTTTGTCAGCGATAATGGCGCCGGTATCGACCCGATCCACCATGAAACCATCTTCGGCCTTTTCAACAAACTGGATGCCAAAAGCCAGGGGACCGGTGTCGGTCTTGCCTTGGTAAAACGAATCGTAGAGGTTCACGGCGGTCGGGTATGGGTCGAGTCGGAGGGGACAGGCAAGGGGAGTACGTTCTGTTTTACGTTGCCGAGCTCATAGGTGAGCTATGAGCCATAAATTGAAAATTCCATTCAACATGGTAATTGTGCAAGGCGCGCTATGTATGCTTTAGCTGAAAAGTCAGTAGAATTAAATAAGCCACGCATCTTTGTCGTAGACGATGACCCGGAAGTCCTTCATAGTTTGAAGCTGGTGCTGTTGGACAGCGGGAACGATGTATTTCCGTTCACCAATGGTGCGGCGGCTCTGGAGGTTGTTGTCAGGGAACCGGCTGATATTTTCCTGCTGGATATCTCCATGCCGGGAATGGATGGTATTCAGCTCTGTGAGAGGATCAAGCAGAACTCCACACTCAAAAACATACCGGTCATCTTTTTGAGCGGCCTGAACAATACGGAAAATTTGATACGGGGCTTCCGCGCCGGAGGGGTGGATTTTATCACCAAACCGTTTCTGGTTGACGAGATACAGGCCAGGGTCGGCGCTCACATCAATCGGGGGCGGGTAGAAGCGCTGCTGCGGCGGCAGAATGAATATCTTGAGCAGATCGTCGTGGAGCGCACCTCCGAACTGCGAATGGACATTGAAGAACGGAAACTTGTTGAGGCAAGCCTGTCGCAACAGATTATTGCTAACGGGGAGGCGTTAGACTATACCATCTATGCCCTTGCGAGGGCGGCGGAGGCGAATGACGAAGATACCGGAAACCACATCCTCAGGGTTGGTGAATTCTCCGCAATAATTGCATCACAGATTGGGCTTGATGACAGCTTTGTTCACGCAATACATGTTCAGGCAATATTGCACGACGTGGGGAAAATACATACCCATCCTGACATATTCAAAAAAAAGGGCAAATTGACGGATGATGAGTTCTCGATGATGAAGGAGCATACGTTTTCCGGCACAATGATCATTGGAAAAAACGAGAAGTTGAAAATTGGTCGCAGCATAGCACTCACCCACCATGAAAAATGGGATGGGAGTGGCTATCCCCGCGGACTTATCGGCGAGCAGATACCGATTGAGGGGAGAATAACAGCCATTGCCGATGTTTACGATGCGCTCAGGAGTACTCGCTCTTACAAGGACGCCTTTGACCATGATACGGCATACAAGATAATCACGGAGGGAGATGGCAGGACCATACCTGAACATTTTGACCCTGCGATCTTGCAAGCCTTCAAGGAAACAGGCGCCCGGCTCGAGGAAACATACGAGAGATTGAAGGGATAGGTGTTCATTTGCAACGAATTGGTGTGCGTTTAACGGGCCGGCACGATCAAACAAAATCAATAAAGCACAGCTCAACTCATGGTCCACAAATCTCAACAAATCAGATGGGGGTAGCTTTTATGAAATGTCTTATAGTTGAGGACGATCCTGTTTCAAGCCTGGCAATGGGGAAAATGATTTCCCTGCATGGCGACTTTGATGTCGTTGATAACGGCACGAAGGCAATAGATATGTTCCGGCTGGCTCATGAAGCCAACAGCCCTTATGGACTGATTTTAATGGACATAATGATGCCTGAAACCAATGGGTTGCTAGCGGTGCTGGCGATCCGAGAATTGGAAGCGCACATGAACATCTCTGTGATGGACAGGGTAAAGGTCATCATGACAACCGCCCTGGATGATCCTCGCACGGTCATGAAGTCACTTTACGAGTCAGATGCCGACTCGTATCTTATCAAGCCGATCAGGTTACAGAAGCTTGAGGATGAGTTGCGTNTGTTAAAGCTGATTTCTTGAAATTAGCGTATTCGGAACACAACCTCATTGCACCGAGCNAATAGAGGCACTTCTAAACACTCTCGGCTATTGTCAGAGNAAAAATCAANGGCCTGCCAAGAGGTTAGCCATGATGAAACCATCCAGTGAAACAAGGCGAATCCTGCTTTTTATCGTTCTGTTTAACGTCNTGCTTAATGCCGTAATGGCGGCTTTTGNTGGGTATTATCTTATCCAAAAACGCAACAACTACCTGGACGAGGCGCGTATCACCACAAGCGACCTGGCCCACCTTCTTCGAGAGAATGTTATGGGGAGGATTACCGCTATGGACCTTGTTCTGCAGTCTGCAGCGGATGGAGTAGTTCGCCTGAAAAGGCAGAAAAACCCTAGTAATAGTGAGATTAAAACGTATCTGGAACAGCATAGAAACAGGATTGAGGCTCTAGACCTTCTCTGTATCGCGGATGAGAAAGGAAATGTACTCGGCAACATTGCTACGGGAACTAACCTGAATATCGCGGACAGAGATTTTTATGCTGCAGCAAAAAACACCCTGGCCTCCACGCTGATCATATCAAAGCCTCTGATCTCAAAGATCACCGGTCAGCAGACAATTTTTCTGGCGCGACGCCTGGATAATGAAGACGGTTCTTTTGCCGGCATCGTGTATGCCGGGTACCGCCTGGAAACCTTCAGGAAGTTATTCAGTCACATAAATATTGGCAGCAAGGGTGTAGTCGTTCTACGAGATTCGGAGATGGGCTTCTTGACCTGTTTCCCGAATAGACCGGGAAGTGATGCCAGAATAGGCAAGAAAGATCTCTCAGGCGAACTACGCACCCTTATCGAGAGCGGTGCTGACTCAGGAATCGCAGAGGTTCCAGTCTCACCAGGCAAAGAAAGTAGAATAAGTTCCTTCATCAAGCTCAAGCCATTCCCAATGATCCTGATAGTAGGTTTAGCTAACGAGGATATTCTTGCGCCATGGCACAGAGAAGTAGGGGGTGTCGCTGGCGGTTTCCTGCTCTTCATGCTCGCTTCCTGGGTGCTGACATGGTTTAGCATGCTCGAAGTGAAAAAGCGGGGTATGATGAAGGAGCAGTTGCAATGCAGCGAAAACAACTTCCGTAACTTTTTCGACAGCATTGACTCTTTCCTGTTTGTGGTGGGCATGGACGGCCTTATTGTCAAGGTCAACCAGACTGTTACCCTGCGCCTCGGCTACACGGAAACAGAGCTGATGGGAGCTCCTCTGCCGATGGTGTTTCCCGATGGATTGTGCGACGAGACGTGGCGCATCGTCACGGGTAGGCTGGAGGAACCTGGGTCTTTCAGTGAATTACTGCCGCTTGTATGCAAGGACGGGACCCCGATAGCGGTGGAAACAAGGATGTTTTCTGGCCAATGGGACAGCCAGCAAGTCCTGTACGTCATCATCAAGGATATTTCGAAACGGCGCAAGAGCGAAGCCCAAATCAGTCGATTGCTCCAGGCCACCGATCAGGGCATCTATGGTACCGATTTGGACGGCTGTTGCACCTTCATTAACACGTCGGGTTCTAATTTATTGGGCTACCAGTTCGAGGAGTGTCTCGGCAAGGATATGCACGCTCTCATTCACCACAGCCATTCCGACGGCTCCAATTATCAAGCGGAAGATTGTCCTATTCACCGCTGCATTTTAAATGAAACGGGTTGCCGGCTGGAATGCGAGGCGCTATGGCGGAGAGACGGGACCTCTTTTCTCGCTCAATATTCGTCATATCCGGTCTTTGAAAGCGGTAAAATCTGTGGGGCCGTCGTCACCTTCTCAGACATCACCGAGCGCAAGCGGGCGGAAGAAGAATTGCTGGAAGCGAAACGGTTTGGCGAACTAATCATCAACAGCGCTCAGGACGGTGTGATTGTCTATGACCTGGATATGCGCTATCTGGTCTGGAATCCCTCTATGGAGTGTTTAACCGGCATGACTGCAGGGGATGTGCTGGGCAAACATCCGTTAGAGCTTTTTCCTTTCCTGCGGGAATCCGGCGCGTTTGAATGCCTGGAAAAATCTCTGTCCGGAGAACTATCCGGGCCGGTAGACTTTTCGTTTACTGTCCCACAAACAGGACAATCGGGGTGGGTTTCGAGCATAAGTTCCCCTTTACGGAACACGAAGGGCGAGGTCG
>JGI24147J20444_1000471_pt1 | contig 25787 bp, 17 predicted proteins | sample BarGraIncub1133A_FD_20444 | JGI IMG/M metagenome (IMG submission 20444) | reverse complement strand
GCGAGCCGAGCGGCCCCATGCTGAAAGGAATGACATACATGGTGCGACCCTTCATGCATCCTTTGAAGAGCTTGGTCAATGTTTCCTTCATCTCTTTGGGAGCCATCCAGTTGTTGGTCGGGCCGGCATCCTGCTTTGAAATACTGCAGATATAGGTACGGTCTTCAACGCGCGCCACATCACCCGGATCGGAACAAGCCAGATAGCTGTTCGGACGTTTCTCCTGGTTCAGTTTCTTGAAAGTGCCGCTCGCCACCAACTGATTGCAGAGCGTATCATATTCCTCCTGCGATCCGTCACACCAATGGATCGCTTCAGGCCCACAAAGCGCTGCAACTTCTGCCACCCACTTAACCAGCTGCTCGTTCTTTACTTCGTAACTCATGCCGCCTCCCCAGTTGAGGTATTAAAATTTAGTATTGATTAAATAACATAATGATGACTAAAAAAAAAGCACTTATGTCAAACCGTATACAGAATTGTTACATATCGGTTTATACTGGGGATTAAATTGACTCGTGGGTTGGCTTCAGAAGGATGGGCAGAGGGTAGATTCTAAGGACACTAAAACCGGATACCCGTTACAGATGGTATCCGGCTTTAGTTATTTTACAACAACGAAGCTGTCTCATACTTACGAAGTTTTCAGCGGAGTAACGCTTCAGCCATAACTTCGGCCACGTCGCGCACCTTGACGTTAACAGCCTTGACGTCTTTGAGGCCGTCTTCAAACATGGTCATGCAGTAGGGGCAGGCGACACAGATCGTATCAGGCTTTTGCTCCAGCGCTTCGTTGACGCGCGTCAGATTGATCCGCTCCCCGACATGCTCCTCCATCCACATCCTGCCGCCGCCGGCACCGCAACAGAAAGCGTTGTTCCGGTTGCGCTCTAATTCAGCCGGAGCGTGGCCGGTGGCCGCCTCGATAACCGCGCGCGGGGCATCATACACGTCGTTATGCCGCCCCAGATAGCAGGAGTCATGAAAAACGGTCGTACCCATTTCCCCTGTCGTACTCTCCAGGAGAAGCCGCCCATCCTGAACCAGGTTGCTCAGCAGCTCGCTGTGGTGGATGACTTCCAACTCAAGACCGTACTGACGATAGTCGTTTTTCAGGGTCGTAAAGCAGTGCGGACATTGCGTGATCACCTTCTTGACACCGCGCTCGATAAACGTCGCAACGTTCTCCCTGGCCATCTTGTCGAAGACATATTCGTTCCCCAACCTGCGCACGCTGTCGCCGCAGCATTTCTCATCCTTGCCGAGGATACCCCACGAAATGCCGGCCTTGTCCAGCAGTTGAGCCATCGCGACACTGACGTGCTTGTTGCGCGAATCAAACGAGCCGGCACAGCCGACATAGAACAGGTATTCCGTCGCATCCTTATCGAAAGGCTTAACATCCCGCTGACTGCACCATTTGGTCCTCTCTGACGGTGCAATTCCCCAGGGATTGCTGCGCCCCTCCATATTCTCAAACAGGTTCAGCAGCTCTTCGGGGAATTTCGCTTCATTCTCGACCAGATGGCGCCGGAGCTGGATGATTTTGGGCATATGCTCGATGAGTACCGGGCAGGCTTCCATACAGGCACCGCAGGTGGTACAGGCCCAGATTGACTCCTCGGAGACGCTCCCTTCGCCCCCCTCGCCTATCAACGGAGTCTGGGGTGCACCTCCTTTTTTGAGAGCGGCACCATTCACCAGCAGGTTAACCTTGATATCATGGATCACAGCGCGTGGATTAAGAGGTTTGCCGGTGATGCTGGCCGGACAGACGTTCTGGCAGCGGCCACACTCGGTACAGGTAAAGGTGTCGAGCAGATCTTTCCAGCTGTAGCGATCGACCCGGCCTATTCCGAACGTATTGCCGATGGTGAATTCTTCTCTCGGCTGGGTGTTCGACTTTTCCAACCGGTGTAAAAAACAGTTGGGGATAGCCGTCAGGATGTGCATGTGCTTGCTGTTGGGCAGATAGCAGATAAAGGCAAGCAGCGCCAAAGCGTGAGCCCACCAGCTGAACGCGTACAGAGAAGCTGCGGTGGCTGTCGGCACCATGCCGGCAAAAGCGTTTGATATGGGCATCCAGCTGCGGTTCAGCTCCTGCGCGCCGGAAATTTTGGCAGCATTCATGCCAAAATATGCCAGCATCAGTGTACCAATGAGGGTGAGGATGAAGAATGCTTCCAATGTCCGGGCTTCCGGATAAGGGGGGGAGACCACCCTGCGAACAACCGCTGCTGCCACTGCTGCCAGTGCAAGCAACGAAACTATGTCAAGCACCAGCATCAGTGGCAGCAGGACACCGTCAGGAAGTTTTGACAGGCTGATGGCAGGGAATACGCCATGCAACAGGAATTCCGTGTTGGCAATCAGTAATACAATGAATGACCAGAATATGATGAAGTGATTGATACCGAACGGTTTTGATACCACACGCTTCTGCCCGAATGCGTACAGCAGCATGTCACCGATGCGGGTACCTATGTTGTCAAAGCACTCTGCCGGCTGACCAAGCGAAATCAAACTGAGCCGTTTCCAGCACCCCCAGGCGAATACGGCAAGGGATGCGATCAGGAGCGGTGCGAATATGAATGGATTTGGTGTCATGAAAACCTCAGAGAAAACTTTTTGAAACACGGAGCAACGGAGCAACAGAGAAAGGCCAAACAAGAAAAACTCTAAAAAAACAAGAGTGCTTTACAGCTTAAATCAATAAGTCTTGTGCTTTTAAGCACTTCTCCTTTGCTCTGTTGCTCTGTGTTATTAGATTTAATTTTATCGTTTGGTAGCTTTAAGCTCTTTTATTTTCTGCGTTATCGCCGGGACGACCTGAAACAGGTCACCAACAATGCCGTAGGTGGCGACCTCAAAAATCGGGGCGCAGCTGTCGCGGTTGATGGCGATTACCATATCGGAATCCTGCATGCCGACCAGATGCTGGATGGCACCGGAGATTCCGCAGGCAATATAGATCTTCGGGCGTACGGTCTTGCCGGTCTGGCCGACCTGACGATCACCCGACATCCAGCCGGCATCCACGGCGCTGCGGGAAGCGCCGACCACACCACCTAACTCATCCGCCAGCTCCTGCAGTATGCTAAAGTTCTCGGGTGCCATCATACCCCGCCCGCCGGAAATGATAAACTCGGCACCGGTTATGTCAACAGCACCCTTGCTGTGTGAGTCGCGGATGATCTCGATTACTTTAGTCAGTACACTATCTTCGGGGACGGTGAAAGGATCACGGATGATTATTCCTGTTGCCCCTTCCCTCCGCTCCGGCATCGGCATAACATTGGGGCGTACGGTGGACATCTGGGGGCGATATTTATCACACATGATGGTTGCCATGATATTGCCACCAAAAGCCGGGCGGGTCTGCATCAGGTTGCGCTTGTCATCAATGGCAAGGCCGGTACAATCGGCTGTCAGACCGGTACCGACGCGGGTAGCAATCGCTCCGGCCAGATCACGCCCCATGCCGGTAGCCCCCATAAGTATGACCTCCGGCTTATATTTCTCTATCAGGTGGCAGCACCCTTCCACATACGCTTCGGTGCGGTAGTGGTAATAAACCGGGGCATCAAGCAGATAAGCCTTGGCTGCTCCGTGGGCAAATGCCTCATGGCACAGATGTTCGACATTTTCCCCGACAACGAGTGCACAAAGCTCTACGCCCAGGCTGCAGGCAAGACCGGCTCCGACCCCCAGCAGCTCCCATGAAACCTTGGCCGGCTCACCTTCGGTCTGCTCAATAAAAACCCAGACACCGCGATACTCTGCCAGCTTTTGGGCAATGGCGGCCGCTTCCGGGTCAATCTCTTCTTCAACGGGTACGGCAAAGGTGGCCAGCTGTGCGAGTATCTGTTGTTCCGCTGCGGTGAAGAACATCTCTATGGCCGATGAGGGACAGATCTTGACGCATTTCTGGCAACCGATACATTTGGCTGTTTCGATGATCGGTTCACCGCTATCGGTCATCTCGATACAGTTAACCGGGCAGGAGCTCTGACAGCGGGCACCGCAGGCGATGCACTTTCCGTCAAGCAGGCGGGCAACGCCGCGTGGTTTTTTTAGTTTTGGTTGTGGATCGCTCATATCGGTAACATATCCTTCGCCATCAATTTATCAATCAACAGTGCAGCGGCTCCAGCCGGATCGGCGTAGCCGTCACCAAGAATTTCTCCTTTGTCCCGCTCCGGAGAAAATATTTTGGACACCCAGGTAGGCGAGCCCTTCAAACCGATTTTCTGCTCATCCAACTGCAGGGTGTTGTTATTCCAAACTTCGACAACGGCATCGGCAGCAACCAGTCGCATCTGCACTTTGGGATAGCGCGGCCGGTTTAGTTCGCGGACGACCGTCAACATGGCCGGCAGAGGGGCTTCGACAATTTCGTGCCGCCCTTCCAGTTTGCGGCTGACGCGGATTTTTTTTGCGGGGAGATCCAGGGTGATAATTTTGTCTACCAGCGTCAACTGCCGATAATCGAGGCGACTAGCAATGCCGGGGCCGACCTGGGCGGTATCGCCGTCAATTGTCTGTTTCCCACAGAGCACCAGACCGACTTCATCCACTTCCGTGTGCAGCTTGGCTATCGCAGCAGCCAGAACGTTGCTCGTTGCAAGGGTGTCGGCACCACCGAACACACGATCCGAAAGCAGAATGGCATGATCAACCCCCAATGCCAAGGCCTTCTTCAATGTCCCCTCAGCGTTGGGAGGCCCCATCGAAATGGCGGCGACCTTACAGCCGAAGACATCTTTCAGACGCAACGCCTCCTCCAGGGCATGGGTGTCGTAGGGGTTGACTATAAAGGGAATACCGTCACGAACCAGGGTGTTTGTTACCGGGTCAATCTGAACCTGGGTCGTGTCCGGAACCTGTTTGATGCAGACAACTATCAGCATGAATCCCTTCCTTGTGAGGTTAATACCTTTATTGATGCTTGATGATAGTGACATACGAAGTTTTGTTCGGCAAGTAGCGAGTAATCACCTGAGTCAACCTGCTAACCAGCAAAGACGTCTCTTACCTCAATTCTACGACAAGTTGCAAGATATTATACTTTAACAAAATTTATTTAGTTTGATGAAAATAAAGGCAGTGTGCTGCTTATTTGGGCACTTTCACTCGAGTATCGGCTTTAACAACACAAAGAGGCCCACCCGATGTAGTCGGGTGGGCCTCTTTGCCTCACATGTAGTCATATAGTACATTGAACCAGCGCAAATCAATTCAAAAGTTACGGTAACTCACTGTTCCCCATCAGGTAACGATCGCACTCACGAGCGGCTCCGCGCCCTTCGTTGAAAGCCCACACGACCAGGCTCTGACCACGACGACAGTCCCCTGCAGCAAATATGCCAGGGATACTGGTGATGTACTTCTCAAACTCAGCTTTGATGTTACTCCGCTGATCCTGCTCCAGACCAAGAGAGTCGATCAGAGTCTGCTCAGGCCCGAGAAAGCCCATCGCCAGCAGCACCAGTTGAGCGGGACGGGTCTGCTCCGTACCGGGGACCGGCTTCGGTATGAACTGCCCTTTCTCGTTCTTTTCCCAGACGACTTCAACCGTATGGACCGCCTTGACGGCACCGTTCTCATCCCCTTCAAACCTGGTCGCCGTTGTCAGATAGACTCGAGGATCGGCACCGAACCTGGCAGCCGCCTCTTCCTGACCGTAATCCACCTTGTGGGTCTTGGGCCACTCCGGCCATGGATTGTCGGCAGCACGCTCGTCCGGGGAACGGGGCATTATTTCCAATTGGGTAACACTGTTGCAGCCATGACGGAGCGACGTACCGACGCAGTCTGTCCCGGTATCGCCACCACCGATGATGACAACATCCCTCCCGTCAGCGGAGATGAAATCATCACTCCCGTTCAAAAGAGCTTTCGTGTTGGCAGTCAGAAACTCCATCGCAAAATGAATTCCCTTCAGGGCGCGACCATCTACCGAAAGATCACGCGGCAGGGTTGCTCCGGTCGTCACGATGACGGCATCAAAGTCATCACGCAACTTTGCCGCCGGGAATTCATCCCCCCCGACTTCGGCGTTGCAGACAAACGTGATCCCTTCCGCTTCCATCAGCGTTATGCGGCGCAGCAGCACCGTGCGTTTGTCGAGCTTCATATTGGGGATGCCGTACATCAGCAGACCGCCCGGAAGGTCGGCACGTTCGAAAACAGTCACGCTGTGACCGCCCTTGTTGAGTTGGGCAGCGGCGGAGAGACCCGCAGGTCCGGAGCCGACTACGGCAACTTTTTTCCCGGTACGTGCCGCAGGAGGGGCCGGCACAATCCACCCCTCTTCAAAGCCTCGTTCAATAATGCTGACCTCGATATTCTTGATCGTGACCGCCGGATCGATGCTCGCCAGCGTGCAGGAACCCTCGCAGGGGGCCGGGCAGACCCGCCCCGTGAACTCCGGAAAGTTATTGGTTTTGAGCAGCCTGTCCAGCGCCTGATGCCAGAGGTTGCGATAGACCAGGTCATTCCATTCGGGGATCAGGTTGTTGATCGGACAGCCGCTGGCCATGCCGCTGATCAGCACGCCGCTGTGGCAAAACGGTACTCCGCAATCCATGCAGCGGGCTCCCTGGGTGCGCAACTCACCATCCGGCATATGCAGATGGAATTCGTTCCAGTCGTTAATGCGCTCCAACGGCAGCCGGTCGGGCGGCACTGCGCGAGTATATTCCATGAATCCAGTTGGTTTTCCCATAATCAATTCCCTATAGTGTGACGTCTCGGTAAAATCAATATTCCCCTTTTTTCAAAGGGAGTTTCTTGTTATCAATCAATGCCCGCCGCTATGTGAGTTTTCCTCGAAGGCGGCGTTCAGTGCATCGTCTCCGCTGAGACCCGCAGCCTGCGCTCGTTCAAGCGCCTGCAGCACCCGTTTGTAGTCGGTCGGCATGACCTTTATAAACCGCGACAGGACGTGTTCCCAATTGATCAGCATCATCGTTGCAAGGGAGCTTCCGGTGAGGTCAACATGTTTTTCAATCATAGCCTTGAGCGTGGCGCTATCGGAGTCATCAAGCGGCTCCAGGCCGACCATCTCCGTGTTGCAGCGGGAGGCGAATTGGCCCTGTTCGTCAAGGACATACGCCACGCCGCCGCTCATACCGGCGGCAAAGTTGCGACCGGTCTCGCCCAGGATCACGACGGTACCGCCGGTCATGTATTCACACCCATGATCGCCTACCCCTTCAACAACGGCGTTGACACCGGAGTTGCGCACACAGAAGCGCTCCCCAGCCATGCCGCGAATGTACGCCGTACCGCTGGTAGCCCCGTAAAAAGCCACGTTGCCGGCGATGATATTCTCTTCGGCCTTGAAGGTTGTCCCTTCCGGCGGATGGAGCACGATCGTGCCGCCGCTCAGCCCCTTGCCCAGGTAATCATTCGCGTCACCGGACAACGTCAGGGTTATGCCACGCGGGATGAACGCCCCGAAGCTCTGCCCGGCGGAGCCGTTGAAGGTGAGAGATACCGTATCATCCGGCAGCCCCTTGGCGCCATGATGGCGGGTGATTTCATTGCCGAGGATGGTCCCCACCACGCGATTGACATTGGTAATCGGCAACTCGGCGCTGACCTTTTCACCCTTCTCGATAGCCGGTTGGCAGAGATCCAGCAGCCTGGTTATGTCGATCGACTTTTCCAGGCCGTGATCCTGCTCCTCGGTACAGTACCGTCCGACATTCAGCCCGACTTTCGGCTGATGAAGTATGTTGGTAAAATCAAGTCCTTGCGCCTTCCAGTGGTCAATGGCCTTGTTCGCCTCCAGTACATCGCAGCGCCCGACCATTTCGTTCAGAGTGCGGAAGCCGAGTTGCGCCATGATCTCACGCAGTTCCTGCGCAACAAAACGCATGAAGTTGACGACATATTCCGGTTTGCCGCTAAAGTTCTTGCGCAGTTCAGGATCCTGGGTCGCCACGCCGGTCGGGCAGGTGTTGCTGTGGCAGACACGCATCATAACGCATCCCAGAGTCACCAGAGGAGCGGTGGCAAAACCGAACTCCTCGGCACCCAGCAGCGCGGCAATGGCAACATCGCGCCCGGTCTTCAACTGACCATCGGCTTCGATGATGATCCGGCTGCGCAGGTTGTTCAGCAGCAGGGTCTGGTGCGTCTCTGCCAGGCCGAGTTCCCAGGGGAGCCCGGCATGTTTGATACTTGAGATCGGTGATGCGCCGGTGCCGCCATCATAACCGCTGATCAGCACAACATCGGCGTGAGCCTTGGCAACGCCTGCGGCAATTGTGCCGACGCCGACTTCAGACACCAGCTTGACGCTGATGCGGGCACGGCGGTTGGCATTTTTCAGATCGTGAATCAGTTCGGCAAGATCCTCGATGGAGTAGATATCGTGGTGCGGCGGCGGTGAGACGAGACCGACACCCGTTGTCGTATGGCGCGTTTTTGCGATCCACGGGTAGACCTTGTGTCCCGGCAGCTCCCCTCCCTCGCCCGGCTTGGCCCCTTGAGCCATCTTGATCTGCAGTTCGCCGGCATTGGTCAGGTAATCGCTGGTGACGCCGAAACGCCCTGAAGCGACCTGCTTGATGGCGCTGTTCTTGGAATCTCCCTGTTCATTGGTCCAGGTAAAGCGTTCTGGATCCTCGCCCCCCTCACCGGTATTGGATCTACCTCCGATACGGTTCATCGCGATCGCCAGCGCTTCGTGCGCCTCCTTGCTGATGGAGCCGTAGGACATGGCGCCGGTCTTGAAGCGTTTCATGATCTCCTCAACCGGCTCTACCTCATCAAGCGGCACTGAAGGCATATTATCCTTGAATTCAAGCAGGCCGCGCAGGGTATAGTGACGCGTGCTCTGGTCGTCAATCAATGAGGAGAACACCTTGAACTCGCTATAATCGTCCGTACGGGTAGCTTTCTGGAGCGAGGTGATCGTCAGCGGGTTATACTGGTGCTCCTCACCGTCCTTGCGCCACTGATAGACGCCACCGGAGGCAAGCGTCACCTCGGGGGCAACACGCTCCGGATAGGCTCGTGCGTGACGTTCCATCAGCTCACGGGCGATTCCGTCAATATCGGTTCCTCCGATACGCGACGGCGTCCAGGTAAAGTAGCGGTCAATCACGGAGTGATGCAGACCGACCGCCTCGAAGATCTGAGCGCCGCGATAGCTCTGAACCGTGGAGATACCCATCTTGGCCATCGTCTTGACGACCCCCTTGATGGAGGCCTTGATGAAGTTTTTAACCGCTTTTTTGCCGTCGAGATCGGGCAGCATTCCCTGCTGAATCATATCATCCAGAGATTCGAAGGCCAGGTAGGGGTTGATGGCATTGACCCCGTAGCCGAGCAGCACGGCAAAGTGGTGCACCTCACGTGGTTCGCCCGATTCCAGCACCAACGAGACCTGGGTGCGGGTGCCGCTGGTAACGAGATAGTGATGCAGACCAGACACTGCAAGGAGGGCCGGAATAGCCGCGTTGTTGTTGTCTACACCGCGATCGGAAAGGATCAGGATGTTGTTGCCGGCCTCGACGGCGACTTCAGCAGCGGCAAAAAGCGCTTCCAAACCCTTTTCCATGGCACTGGCGCCGCGTGACGCCGGAACGAGCAGCGACAGTGTCGCGGATTTGAAACCGGGGCGGTCAATCTGACGCAGCTTCTCAAGCTCCTGGTTGCTGAGCAACGGATGTTCCAGCTTGATCATCCGGGCACTTGTCGCGGTCGGCTCTAGCAGGTTCGCTTCCGAACCGATCAAGGTGACCGTTGAGGTGACGATCTCCTCCCGGATCGGATCGATCGGGGGGTTGGTTACCTGTGCGAACAGCTGCTTGAAGTAGTTGTACAGTAGCTGGGACTGACTGGACAGCACCGCGAGCGGCGTGTCGGTACCCATGGAGCCAAGCGGCTGGATGCCGTTCTGCGCCATCGGCCCCAGGACAACACGCAGATCCTCGTAGGTATACCCAAATGCCTGCTGGCGCTGTGTCAAAGTGGCGTGATCCGCAAGAGCCGCATCGGGGGCAGCCGGGAGATCTTCCAGTGTAATATGATGTTCTTTCAGCCACTGACCGTATGGGTTGGCTGCCGCCAGCTCCCGCTTGATCTCCTCGTCAGGAACGATACGTCCCTGCTCCGTATCCACCAGAAACATCTGCCCCGGCTGGAGCCGTCCCTTGCTCAGGATTCGGCTCGGCTCGATCTGCAGGACTCCGGCTTCGGAGGCCATGATTACCAGATCGTCGCTGGTAATGTAGTAGCGTGACGGACGGAGCCCGTTACGGTCAAGCACCGCCCCGATGCTGCGGCCGTCGGTAAACGCAATGGCGGCCGGACCGTCCCACGGTTCCATCAGGCAGGAGTGGTATTCATAAAAAGCCTTCTTCGCTTCGCTCATTTCCGCATGGTTTTCCCACGGCTCCGGCACCATCATCATGACGGCATGCGGCAGCGAGCGACCGCTCATGACGAGCAGCTCCAGACAGTTATCGAACATCGCTGAATCAGAGCCGTTGGTGTTTATGATCGGCAGCGCCTTCTTGATGTCATCACCGAACAGCTCGCTGGCGAAGAAGCTCTGGCGGGCGTTCATCCAGTTGACATTACCGCGCAGGGTATTGATCTCGCCGTTATGGGCCAGAAAGTGATAGGGGTGGGCGCGGTCCCAGCTCGGAAAGGTGTTGGTGGAGAAGCGGGAATGCACCAGGGCAATGGCGCTTTCCATGTTCGGCTCACACAGTTCGGGGTAGTACTGGTCAACTTGCACCGGCATGAGCATACCCTTGTAGATAATGGTCCGGGTGGAGAGACTACTGACGTACCAGTGCTCATCGACCTCGGCACGCCGAATCTCGTTGATTGCCCGCTGATTGATGATGTAGAGCTTACGATTGAAGGCCTGTTCATCTGCGCAGTCAAGCGGGCGCTTGAGGAACAGCTGCCGCACCATCGGCTCCCCTTCCCAGGCGGTATTCCCGAGAGATGAGTTGTCGGTCGGCACGTTACGCCACCCAAGGAGCTCGACCCCTTCTTCGACCAGGATCTTTTCCAGAATATGACGGGCGGCGTTGCGCTCGGTTGCTTTCGGCGAGGTAAATACCATGCCGACGCCATAGTGGAACGGTTCGGGAAGTTCGATGCCGAGCGGAGTACAGACAGAACGAAGGAAACTGTCAGGCATCTGTATGAGAATGCCGGCGCCGTCTCCGGTATTGGCTTCGCAACCGCACGCACCGCGATGATCGAGATTAACAAGGATTTCGAGTGCCTGACTGACGATCTCGTGAGACTTCTTCCCCTTCATATTGACAATAAAACCAACGCCGCACGCGTCATGTTCAAATTGTGGATCGTAGAGGCCCTGTTTTACTGGTCGTTGGTTCTTTTTCATGGCGGTAACCTTTGTATATTTTTCTTTTATGAGTCTAACGCAACTGGTGCGGGATGTTTTTGTTAGCATGAAGTGTGCCATACTGAAGCGACGCTAGCAATACTATCATTCTCTGCTTAATAATTAAACAGTTATGCTGAAGTTTTACCAGATCCAGGTAAATACGTTCACCAGCAGGCGAATCCATCATGAGTAACAATACTACACTTGTGAGTACATTTTACGTGATCGGCCATAAAAAAAACGACTGGTGGCCGGGCTTCTTTGTGGCCGTTTCTGATAACCATGTTGACTTTTATTACACCAATAGATATATCGACCAAGAGAAACAGAAATACGGGACATCGTGAGAAACGGGAACTTTTGCATGAGGACTGAGCGAGACTGACGGGGGAATAGGGAGGTAGCCATGGATCGGCAGAACGGAGAAGGCGTGCTGAATGCACAGAATCCCCATTGGGAAAAAACCTATACCAGCAACCCGGATATTTTTGGCCAGGACCCGAGCGAACCGGCTCGTAAGGCAGCAGAGCTCTTCACACAGGATGGCAGGACGCACATACTGGAACTGGGCGGAGGGCAGGGACGCGACACGCTCTATTTTGCCAGCAACGGCTTCACCGTCACCAGCGTGGATTACGCCGCTGAAGGTGTCAAAACCATTACCGAGAAGGCGCTGAAGAGCAGCCTCTCCGACACCGTCACCACTCTACACCACGACGTCCGGCTGCCGCTACCCTTCCCGGACGCCTCCTTCGATGCCTGTTTCTCCCATATGCTCTACTGTATGGCCCTCACCACTGCCGAGCTGGAATCTCTTACTGCAGAAATCAGGCGGGTACTGAAACCGGAAGGACTGAGCATCTACGCTGTCAGGCATACCGGGGATGCACACTATGGCACCGGCATCCACCGCGGCGAAGACATGTACGAAGTCGGCGGTTTCATCGTCCACTTCTTCAGCCGGGAGAAGGTCGAATATCTGGCCAAGGGATTCCGGCTTATCGGCATCGACCAGCTTGAAGAGGGGCCGCTGCCGCGAAAGCTCTTTTACGTTACTCTGAGAAAAGTAGGATAGGATACTGGCACAGCAAATCGCAGAAGGTCGCCTCTGGCCCCACACCAGGCATGATAAACGCGTACACGTATTAGACACTTCAAACAGCACTCATTTGGTGGCAATTAGCAGCGCCTTTCCGCTTGACGCTGGTGTAACGACGGGCTACAACAGCCGGATGGACCTACTGAAACACCTTAACCCTCCCCAGAAAGAAGCCGTGCTGCACGGCGAAGGACCGCTACTGATCCTGGCTGGTGCCGGCTCGGGCAAGACTCGTGTCATCACCAACCGGATCGCCCACCTGATCCGTGAGCGGGGGATACGCCCCTGGAACATCATGGCGGTAACCTTCACCAACAAGGCGGCCAGAGAGATGGCCGAACGGGTCGGCAAACTGCTGGGCGGGGGAGACCTGCCGCTGATAGCCACCTTCCACGCCGCCTGCGGGCGCATCCTGCGCCGCGACATCCATCATCTCGGCTTCCAATCTTCTTTTGCCATTTACGACGACCGTGACAGCGATCGGTTGCTCAAGGACGTCATTGCCGAGATGGATCTCGATGAAAAGCGTTTTGCCGTCAAAGCGGTCTCCGGGCGGATCGACGATTTCAAGAACCGCGGCCTCTTTCCGGAGGATATCGGCTCCATCCCCCCCGGCGATGTCTACAACCAGAAAGTCGTCGAGATCTATGCCGCCTATCAGGAACGCCTCAAAAAGTGCAACGCCCTCGACTTCGGCGACATGATGATCCAAACCGTACGCCTCCTGACGGCTTTTCCTGAAGTTTGCAGCTTTTACCGGGAACGCTTTCAGTGGCTGCTCGTGGACGAGTATCAGGACACCAACCCGGTGCAGTACAGCCTGATCCGGCTGCTGGCGGGAGAGCGAAAAAACCTCTGCGTCGTGGGTGACGACGACCAGTCGATCTACTCTTGGCGCGGGGCCGACATTCGCAACATCCTCGAATTTGAAAAGGATTTCCCCGGCGTTAAAATAGTCCGGCTGGAGCAGAATTATCGCTCCACCGCCACCATCCTGGCGGCGGCCGGTGAAGTCGTTAAACAGAACTTCGGGCGCAAGGGAAAAACGCTCTGGACAGAAAATCCGCCTGGCGAAAAGATCCGCTACGAACGAGTCGAATCCGACCGGGAGGAAGCCCGCTTTGTCAGCCGCGAGATCGGACGACTGAGAAACAGTGGCGTGCCGCTGGAGGAGATGGCGGTATTCTACCGTACCAACGCCCAGTCACGCCTGATCGAGGAAGCACTGGTCGGCAGTGCCCTCCCCTACCACATCGTTGGTGGCGTACGATTCTACTCCCGCATGGAGGTAAAAGACATCCTGGCCTACCTGCGGGTGCTGGATAATCCGGCCGACGAGGTCTCGCTGAAACGGATCATCAATGTCCCGGCCCGCGGCATCGGCAACACGACCGTGGACAAGATCTCGCTTCAGGCGACCCGCCAGGGGGGCAGCTTTTTCGACGCTCTGCAGGATGCCACCCGTGATGGGCTGTTAAGCGCCTCTCCACGCGGCAAGGTCACCTCCTTTATCACCATGCTGGAAAGTTTTCGCGTAACTGCCGCCGGCAGCAGCCTGGAGGGGTTGGCCCGGACGGTCATGCAGGGAAGCGGGTATCTTGACCGCCTGAAGAGCAGTCGCGACGAGGAAGATGCCGAGCGGCTGGAAAACCTGGAGCAGCTTCTGGCTGCGATTGAGGAATTCAGTGAGAAGAATCCCGACGCGGGGTTATCTGAGTTTCTGGAGCAGGTGTCACTGGTTTCCGATCTTGAGCAGGGAGAGGTCGGCCAACCTTCCGTCACCCTGATGACTCTGCACGCCGCCAAAGGGCTCGAATTCAAGGCCGTGTTCATGCTCGGCATGGAGGAGCGCCTCTTCCCGCATGCCCGGTCACTGGACGACCTTGACGGCATGGAGGAGGAGCGGCGCCTCTGCTACGTCGGCATGACCCGCGCCCGCGAACGGCTCTACCTATTGAACGCCCGCCGGAGATATCTGTTCGGCCAGGAGCAGTGCAACCCGCCGTCACGGTTTCTGAAGGACATTCCCCCGGAATTGCTGGAGGTTGGTGGAGAAATGATTGCCACCCCCTATCCAACTGCTGCGGAGGCAGGACACTTCAGCGGCGCAGGCCGGATGAGCAGCGGCGCCGCGTCTGCATCCTACTCCGAAAGCACCCCGCCGGCTCACAACCTGTCCGCCATAGCCGATGCTTTTGCCGACGACATCGAAATGGTCCCCGAGCCGCCTGACGAGCAAGATGGCGTCTACATCGGCATGAAGGTGCGGCACGGCAAATTCGGGGTCGGCACCGTCAGGAAAATCGAGGGAGAGGGTGAAGGACAGAAGGTTGTTGTCTGGTTCAGCTCGGTTGGCCCCAAGAAACTGATGCTCCGTTTTGCTGGTCTGGAGCGGGCGTAGGGCATTATTTCAAAAGAACCAATGGTTTAAAGATTTATTTCATGCTATTCATCTACACATTTCTGAACGTTCCCTTAAGCGTATAAGTCGGAGGCACCCCTGAATATCGTGCACCTCTATATGATGCGTAATTCATCGGTACATGCACCATGAGCGACGTGCTATCATTTTATTTTGATGGTGCGATTGTCCAAGCTGTCAAGGCGTGCATCTCCAACGATACGCTAACCATCAAGGATGCCAGAACATTCCCTTTCGATGAATTTGATGACTATCTCTCGGCTTGCGGAGAGAAAACATGCGTTGTGTGCAGCAACCCCCCGTTATTCTACCAGGACATCGTCCACCTTCCTCCGGCTGCCGGCAAACTCTATGACAAACTGGTCCGCAGCGAAATCCAGAAGGCACATCCCGATCTGACCTCGTTCAGCATCTTTCACCGCACCATCGGTGAATCGATAATTGACACCAGGCAGTACAGCAAAATCGCCGTATTCAGCTATCCGGACGATTTTATTGCCGATTTCATCCTGAAGGTAAATCGCCACTGCATGGCGATTTCATCGGTTTACGCAGCCCCCTGCTCCATAGCCAGACTGGCACTCTCAACCTGCGGCACAGACCCTGACCAACCGCGCATATTCATTGCGTCCCTTCCGGGAGAGAAACTTCTCCTCGTCTGCGAAAATGGCGAAATGGAATTCATCAGAAAAATTCCCTCTTTCGATAGCGCTCTGCTTCCGGAAGATACAAACAATATCAACATGACCGTCGACTACTGTTTCCAGTCTCTTCGCATTCGCCCCCTTGAAGCGGTTATGCTCAATCAGTCCGAACTATCGGAGGAGTTTTCCGCGTCTGTCTCCATACCCTACAGAGCGACGCTGCCACTGCCGTTGACGGATATGCCCCCCCATCTTGTCCAGGAGTATCTTGCGCCGGTGGCGACTGCCCTGCACGCAGCTACATCCCCCGGTTTCGGGAATATACTGCCGTCAGATTACGCCGCTTTTTCTGTACACAAAAAGCTGCTCACCGCTGCGGCCATGTTCATGCTTGTTTTGACCCTGCTTCTGGGAGGATATCTGGTGGCGGAGTGGCTGATAATTTCCGAGCTGAAGTCAAAAATCGCCAGGGCGAGAATGGAATTAAGCGGTTCTGCGGACGAATTGGCCTCCTTTCGAAAACTGGATGCGGAAGTGAAGAGGCTCAACCAACCGCTGGATTTTACCACCAGACACAACACTTCACTCAATCCGGCAACGGCTCTGGCAGCTTTGACCCTGCCGGCTTCAGCCGGATATTCAATCAAGGTGCTTGCCATTCAGAGCGGAGAAGGCTTTCTTGGTGCACGGATCGAGGGGAATATCAATGCGTCCGGTTTCAGTGAAACCCAGGCCATCTTTGAAGGGATAGTCGAACAGCTGGGGAACATCCCCGGCTATACTGTTTCGTCAAGCAGCGTTGATGTAAAACTGAAAACATTCAGCATACAGGCCCGTTATAAGGGCATCGGTACACAGGTAAAATGAACCATACTAATTCCACATATGATGCGTATATCAGGCCGCTGAAGGTACGTTTTTGGTTTGCGTCAGCTCTGTTTATGGTCGTAGCCGTCGTTTGCGTGAGCCTGGCAAGAACCAGGCAACGCCAGGAAAGAACCTACGCAGACCTTGTTCGCGCGGGTGAGGGGTTTGACAAGCTGAAGAAAGCCAACGCGAACCGTGTACAAGCCTTGACTACGCTAAAAGCACAGCGTGGAAACGCCACTGAAAAAAAATCCCCGGAGCGGCTCATCTACGGAAAAATTGACGAAATCAGGGAGCGTCTCAGACCGGATGATGTCATCGTTGCGGCTATTGAAAAAAAGGGGGGAGAAGTCTCCCTCGCATACACGCTTAAATTCAAAAACCAGGACTACAGCACATTTCTTAATGCCATCAGCTATCTGCAGGAGAGTGCGTTACCCGTAACTACGATTAACGATATTACCATCTCGAAGGGAGAGGATTCCGGAAAAAGTGTTGTGCTCTTCACTATCACCGGCAAAGTTCTGACCAGCGAGAAGAGCAAGCCATGACCATTGACAAGACTACCATTACCATACTGCTGATACTGGCCTTCGTGACAGCCATACCGGCAGCACTCTTTTTCCGGAAAATACCCGCGGTTGAACTCTCCCCCTCCGAAGTAGAGTTGATACGCTTCTCCAGCACCCCCGTTGCCCTGTCCGCACCGAAGCAGCAACCGGTTTTTTCAGGGTTGGATTGCCCTGTAAAGGCGGTGACAAAACAGGACATAGCGTCAACCAACATGACAAAGGTGGGGGGAAAGAGTGTACCACCGCTAAAATTCCCCGATTTGAACCGCGCCAAGACGGACTCGAAGAAGGTACAACCCGGTTCTTTGAGTAGCCTCCCAGCGGTTTCCATGATATATACCGAGGGCGATACAAACAGGGCCATCATTGGCGGCCAGATACTTCACGAAGGATCAAGCTTTGGCCATTATCAGGTTGTGAAAATCGAGCGTACGAGGGTGCTGATCAGAAGTGCCGGAAAGAATGTATGGCTGAGCATGGAATGATAAAAATTGTCGTAAACTCCTTGGTGCGGCTGGTCGCGCTTCTAGCGTTGTTTTCTGTCGCGGCCTGTGCGGCACAAAAACGAGCCACCGTTGCCGACGATCATCTCATAAAGGAGACCATTCCGCGTTCGCCGACATGGAAAGTCCCTCCCGCAGCGCCGCCGTCCGAACCATCCCCACCCAGCTTTGTTTCGGTAACGAATGAAATAGTACCACTCAAGACCAAAATCGTAAACATCGTCGTCAGGAACAGCTCACTCGGTGATATCCTTCATGTCATAGCTGATGCGAGCGGCTTGAATCTTATGATTGAAAGTGACGTCCCCATCGATCAGCCGATGACCCTTTCCCTTAAAAACATTTCGGCAGAAGATGCCATGAAAGCCATTTTCTCCAACATAGATTGTTTCTACACCATCGAAAACAATGTCCTGAGGGTGGAGTCCGTATCTACCAAAATAATGGAATTGGGGCATCCCGCTCTGGTCAATACCTATTCAATGGATGTGGGCGGAGACATCCTTTCTGCGTCAGCCGGGGGAGGCCTGAAGGGGACCATAACATCGGGGAGCAAATCTGACGGCAAAGCGTACGACTTCTGGGGAGCCCTGGAGACGTCGCTGACGAGTATCATGGACAAGAAGGAATCCAAATCAAAATCACAGCAAAGTATCACCATCAATCGTATGACCGGGACCATCATGGTAACCGCTTCCCGGAAAAACATTGAAAAGGTGGAGCGGTATCTGGAAAATGTCCGCAAGGTTCTCAGCCGGCAGGTGATGATCGAGGCCAGAATTATTGAAGTTCAGCTGACCGATGGATTGAAATTCGGCATCGACTGGGCTTTTCTCAAAAATCTCGGCGCACTGGGTGCGACGGCAGGGGGTGGTTTCGGCGCGCTCACTCTTGCCAACAGCACACTCAACGATGTCGGCACCGCCGCTGACTCTTCCAAATTTCGTCTGGGACTGGCCAGAACAGACTTCCAGGCGCTCCTGACCGCATTGAGTACTCAGGGTGATATCAAAACCCTCTCGAATCCGAAGATCAACGTCATGAACGGGCACGCCTCAATTCTGACGGTCGGCACCAATACCAGCTTCATCTCCAAGGTTACCACGACAACAACCGCGACCGCCGCCGGTAATTCGATAAGCTTCTCCCCGGAAACCACCAGCGTTCTTTCCGGCATGATCATCGGCATCGTCCCCTACATATCCGAGAGAGGCGATATCACCCTCAATATAACGCCAATCACTTCCGATCTGATAAATCTGACGGACAAAACGTTCGGCAGCGCCGGCAACCAGATCACCATAACCATCCCGACCGTTGCCCTGCGGGAAATGACAACCACGGTCAAGATGCGTGACGGTCAAATGGTCATCATCGGTGGCCTGATCTCCAAAAAAGAGTCTTCAAACGATGAAAAGGTTCCGATCATCGGCGACATTCCATACCTTGGCAAACTCTTCACCAGAACGAACAATCTGGAGTCCCGATCCGAGCTTGTGCTGCTCCTGCGGCCTCATATTGTTGACAATGAGTGAAACTCGTATGCAGCCGGAGAGGTGAACCGCGTGATACTTTCCCCGAACAACCTGGGCGATCTCCTGACATCGACGGGGAAGATCAGCGTCAAGCAACTTAAGATTGCCCTTATCCAGCAGCGGGTGACCGGCACTATTCTGGGTGAAACGCTTATATCGCTCGGGTTCCTGACGTCACAGGAGTTTGCCCAGACTATTGCGCTGCAGGCCGGCATCGAATATCTCGATCTCCATACGTTCACCTTGTCCGAGCAGGCTCTGCGACTCATCCCCAAAGAGACCGCGCTGAACAACGGCTACATTCCACTGGAACTGGAGGATGGAATCCTCTCCATCGGAATCATGACCCCCAGTAACGTCGTAGCGGTCGACAACGTGCTCCGCCTAACCGGCAAGCCGCCCAAGGTTTTTCTTGTGGACCAGGAAGCCTACGGTGACATCTTTGAACGCGCCTACTATTTTTCAAAAAACTCCGTGCAGCAGCGCCTGGAAGAGTTTGCGGAAACCCTCAAAAACGGTGAAACCATACCGGGCTCCATCGTCCCCGAACTGACCGAACTCCTCATCATGGACGGCATCCTGAAAATGGCTTCCGATATCCATATGACCCCGTCCGATGAGGTGCTGCACGTTTTTTATCGAATCGACGGCGTCCTGACCTACGGCCACTGTCTTCCCAAAATAATTCAGACATCCCTGGCATCGCGGATCAAGATCATGGCCGAGATGGATATTACGGAGCAGAGGCTTCCCCAGGATGGCTCATTCACCCTGACATTTCTAAAAAAGAAATATGACCTGCGCATATCGACGGCCCCTTCCATCTACGGTGAGAACATCGTTATCAGGGTTCTCTCCACGAACGGCGCTCTCAAACATATATCCACACTGGGCCTCAATGAAGACATCGTCGACACCATGCGACAGCTTTTCAACAAATCCCACGGCATCATACTCATGACCGGCCCGACCGGCAGCGGCAAGACCACGACACTTTACTCCTGCCTGCGCGAGATCGACCTGCTGGAAAAAAATGTCATCACGATCGAAGACCCGGTCGAATACCGCCTGAACTTCGTGCGCCAGACTGAGGTCAACGAAAAGACCGGCTATACCTTCGCCTCATCCGCCAGAACATTCATGCGTCAGGACCCCGACGTCATGCTGCTGGGCGAAATCCGTGACAAGGAAACGGCCCAGATTGCCATCCGTGGTTCCATCACCGGCCATCTGCTCCTCTCCACCCTCCACGCCACCGATGCGGTCGCCTCCATACCCCGCCTCCTGGAACTCGGGATGGACAAACTGCTGCTCTCCTCGACCCTGCTGGCTGTCCTGGCCCAGCGCCTGGTGCGGCGGATATGCCATTACTGCAAAGAAGAGTACGAGCTAAGCGACAAAGAGCGGAAAGTATTCAACAGGGCGGGCATGGATGTAACCAGGGCATTCCACGGTGCCGGCTGCAGCAGATGCGGAGGTAGCGGCTTTGCCGGCAGAACCTCCATCGCCGAGGTCATGGTCATGACGACTGAGATTAAAGAGCTGATTTACGCCGGGGCATCTATGGAAGCCATTTTTCAGGCGGCGCAGCGTGGTGGCATGGTGCCGCTCTTCACGGAAGGGCTCAATCAGGTTGTCGCCGGCCACACCACTCTCCAAGAGGTCCAACGGGTGGTGGGATGAAAGATTTTGCCTATCGCGCTACCGACTACTCCGGCAAGATCCTCAGGGGGAATATCGCGTCCGAAACCGTGGAAGCGGCTTCACGGGACGTGAGCGCCAAAGGACTCTACCTTATCTCGATCCGAGAAACCGCCGGGCATACTGCCCTGCTCAGAAGGTATATTCTCGGGTTCCAGATCAGCAGAGCCGACATTCTGGAATTCACCGGGAGTTTCTCAGTCATGCTGAAGGCCGGCGTACCGATCATCACCTGTCTTGATGACCTCATCTCGACGACGACCAACAGCTCCTTCAAACCGATCTTGAGGGATATCCAGCAGAGACTGGAAGGCGGCAGTTCCGTATCGGCTGCGCTGACAGCCCAGGGTGCGGTCTTCCCGGACATCATTAAAACATTGGTTGCAGTAGGTGAAGAAACCGGGCGCCTGGATGAGAGCCTACGGGAGGCAGCCGAGCATCTTCAGAGAATACAGAACCTGTCGGGTGCCGTCAAAAAAGCGCTCATGTACCCCCTCTTTGCCTTCATGGCCACCCTCGGCGCCCTTATTTTCTGGATGCTGTTTGTCATCCCCAGCCTGACGTCAACGTTGAAGAGCATGGGGGTGAAACTCCCTGCGCTGACTCTCCTGCTCATAAACACCAGCAAGCTATTTCAGGAGCACTGGAAACTCATACCGGTTGTGTTGATCATGGTACCGCTGGCCATATTCCTGCTGGGGAAACAGCCAGCGATCAGATACCTGATGGACCGGACCCTGATTAAAATTCCGGTGGTGAAAATTATTGTATTCAATAAGTTGCTGGCTACCTTCGCGGAACAGTTCAGAATGATGATCGCGGCGGGCATCCCGTTAAAACGGCTCTTTGATCTGATAGTACCGGCGATCGGAAATGAATATTTCGGAGTCAACCTCCTCAAAGCGAAAGAGAATATCCTTAACGGCAATCCTATTTCCGAATCGCTCGAACAGCAGAAGATACTTCCTCCTCTGGTCATCAGCAAGATCCGCATCGGCGAAACGAGCGGAACCCTTGACAAACAGCTAGATTTTCTGGCTAAGTACTACACAAAAAAATTGGACGACGCCACCGAGAACCTGGGCAAGATCATCGAGCCGTTGGTCATGACCGTAATCGGCGGATTGTTCGCCATCATAATCATGGGGCTGCTGCTCCCAATTTACGATCTCGTCTCCAAGGTCGGGAAAACGTAGGAGGTTCTGACAGAGTATGGCAACGGATTACCTCTCATTTTTCAATCTCAACGATGACCCGTTCCGCCTTACGCCGGACACTACCTATTTTTATAATTCTCCCGCGCATGCCACGGCGCTCCAATCGCTCGAATATTGCGTCACGCACAAGGAGGGGTTTTGTGTCCTCACCGGGGATCCGGGCACTGGCAAAACCACCATCCTGCGCCTCTTCACCGAAAAGTGGAAAGAGAGGGCAGAGATTGCGCTGATCATGACCCCCCGGCTCATGCCCGACGAATTTTTTCGGGCGATTCTGGATGATTTCAAGATCCCCCTGAGTGAAAGTAAAAACGAGATGCTGAAGTCATTTCGTGATTTTCTCCTCACCCATGCAGCGCATGACAAGCGGGTGGCAATCATTGTGGACGAGGCCCAGGAGCTGCCCGATACTACGCTTGAAGAACTCAGGCTCCTCTCGAATCTGGAGACTGAAAAGGAAAAACTTCTCCAGATCATCCTCATCGGCCAGCCCGAACTATCCAACAAACTACTCAGAACTCCGCTGCGCCAGCTGAACCAGCGCATTACGGTGCGCGTAAAGCTGAATCCCCTCACGTCACCCGAGACCTCGGACTATATTAATACCAGATTGATCAGGGGGGGAAACAGTTCGCTGCTTTTCAACCAGAAGGCCAAGGGACTTATCTATACCCTGTCAAAAGGCATACCCCGGACCATCAACCTGCTCGCATCACGGGGACTCATGTCTGCCTTTCTGGAGGGGAGCCATGAGGTTCTTGAAAAGCATATCGAAAAGGGAGCCACGGATGTCATGGAGGCGACAGTCCCTGTCCATACTCCCCGGACATTTCCTACCCGCACAGCGGCTGTTGCTGTAGCGGGCGTCTGCGCGGCTGTCGCCATCGGGGCCGCGTTCTACTTCTTCACCAGCAAAGCCCCTGGCACACGGGACATGATCGCCAATCAGACGGCTGATGCAAAGCCCGTAACGGCACAGGTAAGTTCTGCCCACCCGAAAAGCGGGGACCCGGCGGAAAAGAGCGTTGCAGCACCAGTTACTATTTCCTTTGCGGCGGCAGTCTCCAGGGAAACCGCTGATGCCAATGCCGATCAGAGGATCTTTGAATCATTCAACGCCGTGGCGGCGGCTTGGAAGCTCCCCCCGATCCCCCGGTTTGCAAAACAGAAAGGCGCTCCGCTTAAATATCTCGCCAATCTGGCACTGCAACGCGGGATGGAATTAATCAGCTTCGACGGCAACACCGAAGGGATTATCGAGATGGGATACCCGCTGGTACTGCAGATCAAACCGACCGAAAACGACAAGGAAATCTACACCGCCCTGACCGGAGTCGCCAACGGGGAATATCTCATCGTTCCGGCTCTTGGCGGAAAGCAGCGGCTGACGAAACAAGAGCTGGAAAGCATCTGGCATGGAAAAGCGTTTATTTTGTGGAAAAACTATGAAAAGATTCCGGCATGGCTCCCGAATGGCGACCGGACTCCTGCCACTATCGGTCTCCAGAAACTGCTGGGAAATGCCGGCATAGCCGTTGAAAAGAGCAGGACCTTTGATCAGAAAACCATGGCAGCTCTCAAATCATTCCAAAGCCTGAAGGGGCTTGAAGTTACCGGAAGACCGGGCCCCAAGACTCTGCTCTATCTGTATCAGGGAGCATCGGGCTATTTTCATCCAACGTTGAAACAGGACAAGTGACCCCTTCGTCCGCCCCTCTGGGAGAAGATGGTCGTTTTACTGTATTCTAGCACCCGCGAGGACAATTCAATGCCAAACAGACAGTACATTGCATGAGTCTTCTTGCCGATCTTCTTTCAAAGAATAAAACGGGTTCGTCCCACGACGGTACTAAAAAACCGCCGGTTCTCGATATCCCTCCGACTCTTTTCAAGGCGCACGGGATTCCAGCTCGCGTTCGCAAACTTAACAACCGATATGTAATAGTGGCCGCCGTGTCAGTGGCTTTTATTGCTCTCGGGGCACTCGTGACAGCAAAGTTTGAACTACTGAGTTCTTCTGTACAAAAAAAAACGGCCATACAGCCACACGTTGTCCCGGCGCCACCTGCGCTGACGCCACCGGTTGAGCAGGCCAAAACCGCCAGGATAACGCTGGGGGAACCACCGGCTCCAGTGCCACACAAGGTAGCATCTTCTCCGCCTGTAGTGATCAGCTCGAGACATCCGGCGCAAAAAATCAGGCGAACCGTGCAGCAGGCACCGGCACAACCTCGCCAGAGTGTGGTTCCGCCCCGCAAGATCGACACCGCAATGAGAGACGCTCTCCTCTATACGGCCCGTTCAGCGGAGCTGGCCGGCGATTGGCGGGCGGCTCTGGCCAGCTACCGCAAGGCGCTGAAGATTGATCCCGATAACTATAAAATATTGAGCAACCTGGCCGCTACCCTCAACAACCTTGGCATGTTCGACGATGGCGCTCAGGAGGCAGAGCGGGCGCTGGCCAAGAAACCGAACTATGTTCCCGCTCTGATCAACGCAGCCATTGGCTACTCGTCAAGTGGAAACACCCAAAAGGCCTTGCGGCTTTTTACCTATGCCAGTGCACTTGACCCAAACAACCGGAGCCTGACCATCAATCTCGGCATACTGCATGAGAGGGCCGGAAACCTCGACGCTGCCCAGGCAACATACCGTCAGCTGGCAATTAACGGAGACCCGCTGGCTCTGCAGGGGATGGGGAGGATTTACGAGCGCAGGGGAAACAGGAGTGAGGCGATCAGGGCCTACCGGCAGATAATGGCGCTGCCGAATGCGACTGCCGAGCTGAAAAAGGAGGCAAAAGACAGAGTTTTGAGGCTGGAAGAGTAGAATAATCGTTCAAGTGCCTATATTATTACACGTTATCTTGACGAACTGTTAGTTACATAGTATATTCAAAATGTAAGCGTCAGTTTTAATGTCATTTCAACCATAAAAGGAGCTGAAAATGGAATCCATGGATACGCTGAAAAAATCGGCCATGTTGGCCAGACTCAGAAACAGCAAAGGCTTTTCGCTGGTAGAAATGGCGATCGTACTCGTTATCATCGGTATCATCATCGGCGCCATTATCAAGGGCCAGGACCTGATTCTTAACTCCCGGGCTAAACAGGTTGCATCTGCTGCCAGCACGTGGCGAAATCTGGCCATGGCCTACTTGGACCGCAATGGCAGACTACCCGGCGATGGCGGGAAAACGGGTATAATTAAGACATTCACAGGTTATAGTGGTGCTACTGGTGAAATTAAAAGTACCATGACAACCGCTCCGCCTCAACCTGTTGCTGTTGGCGGCATGACCTTCTATACATATTTCGGAAATACAACTGGAACTGTACTCGGAAGAAATATTATTGCAATCTGCAAGGACCCAACCTGTACTGTTAAATTTACGGCTGATGAACTGGAAATTATCAAAGCTGTTGATAATGGGATAGACGGTTCTGCTGATGCCGGCATGGGGCAATTCAGGGGGGCCACCGTCGTTACCCCTGGTGATCCGTCCGCAGCCTCTGGCTATATAGTAACTGCTACCGGAGATACAACAACAACTGGCGCGACTAAAGACTGGGTCCTTGCTAACAACTACGTAGCGGCTATCTGGGCGTTTGACCGCCCGTTCTAATCAATTCGCATATAACTTGACGATCAAAGGGGGGCTTGCAAAAGCCTCCCTTTTTTTATCCCGTTGATTGTGGTATGAAGTCACCATGCGAATGTACAATAACAATAGCGGTTTCTCCTTAATTGAGCTCTCAATTGTGCTGGTTATTATCGGTCTGCTTGTTGGATTAGGTAGCGGCATGATCGGACCGCTGACTACCTTCGTCAAGGTGCGGGA
>JGI24147J20444_1000455_pt1 | contig 26267 bp, 23 predicted proteins | sample BarGraIncub1133A_FD_20444 | JGI IMG/M metagenome (IMG submission 20444) | reverse complement strand
CGGCCGAGGCGCGGATGAAGAGGCATGCGCACAACGTCGCGTCCAAGAGCCGTGATCCGGCCGGCGGCATCAAACAGGTCCAGTTCGACAAGCAGGCGGCGCGCGGACTCCTGTGCTGAAACAGGCGGCGCATCCAGCCAGCCGACCTGCAGCGGGTCAGTGACACCCCACGCCGCCAGTTCAAGCAGAAGCTGGGACAGATCGGTGACACATATCTCCGGCGGCGTGTGCGGAGTCATCGCATGCAGCGTGTGAGGAGTGTAGAGACGATAGCAGACCCCGGGAGCGGTACGACCCGCCCGCCCGGCACGCTGCTCGGCCGAGGCACGCGATTCGCGCACGGTGACCAGCCGGTTCAGGCCGTTGCCCGGATCGTACTGCAGGCGCCGCGACACCCCGCAATCAATGACGGTCCGGACGCCATCGATAGTCAGACTGGTTTCTGCAATGCTGGTGGCCAGTATTATCTTGCGCTGCGGACCTGCCTGAATAACCTTTTGCTGCTCGGCAATCGGCAGATCACCATACAGCTGACAGACCACGATATTTCGCGGAACGGCTCCGGATTCTGCCAGCTGGGCGGCACAGGCCCGGATCTCACCGGAGCCGGGCAAAAACGCCAAAATATCACCTTCCGTTTCATTCAGCGCCCGAATAATAGCTGCAGACATCCGCTGTGAAAGACGTGCATGCCCTTTATCATCAAGGTATTTCATTTCAACAGCGTAGGCGCGCCCTTCCGAACTGATCACGGGAGCGTTGTCAAGCAGCCGGGCGAGCGGTTGAAGGTCGAGAGTCGCAGACATGATCATTATTTTGAGATCGGGGCGCAGCTGCTGTACCTCACGGCAGAGAGCCAGCCCGAGATCGGCATGGATGCTCCGTTCATGAAATTCGTCAAAAATGACCAGCGCCACGCCGGCGAGTTCGGGATCATTCTGTATCCGGCGGGTCAGAATCCCCTCGGTGACCACCTCAATGCGCGTTGCTTTGGAAGTGCAGCTGTCAAAACGGATGGAATAGCCAACCGTCTGCCCGACCTCTTCACCGAGACAGCTCGACATCCAGCGTGCAGCCGACACAGCGGCGATCCGCCGGGGCTCAAGCATGATAATGCGGCCGGCATCAGGTGGGATTATAGCAAGCAGGGCCAGCGGGACTCGCGTGGTTTTGCCCGCTCCTGGCGGGGCATGGAGAATGATGCTCTGATGAGTGCGGACAGACTCAAGCAAAACGGGAATGATGTCATCAATGGGGAGTTTAACCATACATCACTGCCGATTCAAACCTACACTGTTTCTTCATTCATGGCCCCGGTTCGATACCCCTGCAGATCGAGCGCTACGTAGGTAAAACCGGCAGCTTTCACCAATCGGACAACGTCGTCCCGCACGGGTCCGGTCGCACGTTCAAACTCATCTTCACCCAGTTCAATCCGGGCCACAGTCCCGTGATAGCGCACCCGCAACGTCCGGAATCCGAGACCACGCAGCGATTCTTCGGCCAGGCCGACCTGAATGACCCGCTCGGGGGTAATGGCGGTGCCGTAGGGAAAACGGCTGGAGAGGCACGCTAACGCAGGCTTATCCCAGGTTGAAAGCCCCATGTCACGGGAGAGATCGCGGATATCCTGCTTGGTGAAACCGGCTTCCTCCAGCGGGCTGCGCACCTGCAGCTCTTCGGCAGCTAGCCGCCCCGGGCGATGGTCGCCGGCATCATCGACGTTGGTGCCGTCGAGCACATGCTTCAAGCCTTCCCGGTCGGCAATAGCCCTCAGTTTTCCAAACAGCTCCTTCTTGCAGTAATAGCAGCGGTTACGGGGGTTGTCGCGAAACTCCGGAAGATCCAGCTCCTCTGAAATGATCACCAAGTGCCGGCCGCCAATCCGTTCGGCCAATCCGCGCGCTTCATTCAATTCACGCTCCGGATAGGTCGCTGACGTAGCCGTAACCGCCAGCGCCCGATCTCCCAGCAGTTCAGCCGCGACCGCAAACAGCAGCGTCGAATCGACCCCGCCGGAAAAGCCGATCACGCAGCCGCCCATGTCAGCCAGAATCATGCGGAGTCTGTCTGTTTTATCGCCCAGAACTGTAGTCATAATAGTTGTCCCAATACTTCACCTTACAGCATATAATCTGTCGAAAGAAAATGTGATTTTCGTTCACGTACGATGGTGGTGATGATCTCACGATTAGCATCGGTTTCCCGCGCCGCCACCACGATTCTGATTGAAAAGATCCGCAGAGCATCGGCAACGGACTGGGCTCCGTCGGCAGAATTTTTGCGGCCATTAAACGGGAAGCTGTCCGGACTTCGTTGGCACTGGCTGTTGATGTTGATGCGACAGACCTGATTGACCAAGGCATCGACAAGCTGGGCCAGCAGATCGGTATTCTGCCCGAAGATGCTGGCTTGCTGACCGTAATTTGAGGCCACGATATAGTCGATCGGTTCCCGGATATCATCGAACGGCACTACCGCAATGACGGGGCCGAACTGTTCTTCGTTGTAAATCCGCATGGCGGGTGTAACCGGATACAGCAGGGCCGGAAAAAAGAACGAACCGCTGCTGGTACCGCCGCCAGGATTTATGACCCTGGCACCGAGAGCCTTGGCATCTCTGACCAGGCCTTCCAGATACGCCGGTTTTTCCGGTTCCGGCAGCGGCGTAATGGTGACCCCCTCCTCCCACGGCATACCGCACGTGAGAGCACTGATCCCAGTGGACATCCGCTGCAGAAAATCATCGGCGATCGAACGGTGCACAAACATGATCTTCAGCGCGGTGCAGCGTTGTCCGTTGAAGGTCAGACTCCCCTGGATACATTCGGCCACCGCCAGCTCGAGGTCGGCATCCGGCAGGATAATCGCCGGGTTCTTGGCGTCCAGACCCAGCACACAGCGGAGGCGGTGAGGACGGGGATGAACCGCACGCAGCGCATCGGCTACCCGGTGGGTGCCGATAAAGCCGAGCACATCCACCTGTCCGGAGGCCATCAGCGGTGGAACCACGACCTCACCTTCGCCGTAGACCGTATTGATGACACCGGCCGGAAACGAATCGCGGAACGCTTCCAACAACGGCTGAAAGACCAGAATGCCGAAGCGGGGCGGTTTCAGCACGATGGTGTTACCCATCACCAGTGCCGGAATCAGGGTCGTAAAGGTTTCGTAGAGCGGGAAATTATAGGGCCCCATACAGAGCACCACACCCAGGGGGGCGCGGCGTATCTGCCCGATGATCCCCTGCTGGATGACGAAACGGGAAGATACGCGGTCAAGCTCTTTCAGCGCTTCAAGCGTGTCACGGATATAGGTCACTGTCCGGTCGAACTCGCGTTCCGCTTCCTGTCGCGATTTACCGATCTCCCACTGCAGGAGCAGTACAATCTCCGCTCGTTTCTGCAGCATGGCAACGGTAAAGCGTTGCACGCTCTGGATCCGTTCACCAACCGACATGGTCGGCCAGACGCCGCGACCATTTGCATAGGCTCGTGCCGCAACAGCGAGTGTTTCAAGCGCAGCCGCTTCAGTCAGCAGCGGCGCTTCTCCGACCAGCTTCTGCCGGCATCCGACGGCGGTATGTATGCAAACCGGCGAATGCACCTCCTGCAACGCCCCCCCCCACCTGCGCAGTTCACCCTCTATCAGGTAATAATCCTGCCTGATCGACTGCCAGTTACGGTACTGTTCGGGAATCTGATTCTCTTTTGGAAATAGCGCTTCAATTTTACGTGGCATGAGGTAGCTTTCGTGGTTTTTTATTGTGGAGTAAGCGTTGGCTAATGAACTATCTATTGCGTAAGATACTGTTTTTGAAAGGTAAAAAGGCACCGTTTTAGCGAATGCCCCTAAAAATGCCTCCGATGTATTTTCTGAACCGTGCTTGTACTGCACTATCTTGCGGCCAAATATACTGGTATCCATCCTCTACGGTCAACTGAAAAGCCGCCTTCGATTAAAAGAGCGGCCTTGTTCGCTGATTGCCTTAATTTTCCATCGCTCATCTGAAACAACTGCGTCAGAGAATAGTGCGGGTTACTTTCCTTGTTCGACAAAAGAGCCGCTGTACGCATTGTCGTTGATGAGGACCTTGATCTCCTTATTTTTGTTTTTCAGAATATAGGCATCAGGCATAAAGATGGCAAAACTGTAGGCGTACGTACTGCAAATAAAAACCTTGCCGTTGGTGAAAGTCAGTGCCGTTGTTGCGTCACAACCCTTAAATTGTCCGACAACCTTGGTTACCTCCACAACCTTGTACCCTTCCCTGTTGAGTGATTCAAGATCAGCTGAGAATGCCGACCCGCTCGCCGTCAGCATCAGTAACATCATGATAAAAATAATCACCGGTTTCATAGTCCGCTCCTTTCACACCTGGTATCTCTGACACACTTCCCACCATCCGGTTACCTTGCTATTAATCGCATAGGAGTAACGATACCAGCAAAAGGTCGTATTGCAATCTTTTCTGTCACCTACTTTGCCGGTAACACCGTTACGTGGAGTGCAACAACGATGCGATATCCAGACAGGCGGTATCGGAAATACAGATACATCATTGCAACTCATGTAGTGTTACACAGCGTCTTATTGTGTCACCGGGTATCACCACGAACTATACCTGACGGCCGGATTAACAATTTGACTTGCACAGAACAGGTTCTCACCATCATACTGTCGACATGACTCCAAAGAGCAATCACCCAATTGAAGTAACCCTCGAAAAAAACTCATCCGGTACCTGGAGTACACAGGGATTTTCCAAGCGCCAACTTCAACCGTGGCAGCGGCTCTGGATTGTTGCAGGAATTGTTTATCTGTTGGCACTGGTAGGAAGTTATTACTTGCTCATGCCCGACCAAGAGAGTATCGAGCGACACATGGTCTTTTCCGTAACCGAGGAGGTGCGGCGGTACGACGGCATGGCTTTTGCCGGAGAATCTCCCCGGAAAATTTTTGAGTTCGCCCGTTCAGAGGGATATGCGTCATGGATCGCAGCAACCCGAGCCAAGTACCGCATCGGGCCCGAGGGAAATGAACGGTTTAATAGAATCGAGCGTGATTACTGCGACGCTGTCGCTGACCTTCCGGTAAAACGAACCGTGTGGATTTTGATATGCATCGTCGTCTGGGTGCTGCCTATGGCGGTACTGTATGCCCTAGGATTCGTGGTTGACTGGATCAGGCGAGGTGTCCGGGCCGTCAAGGGGAGTTGACATCAGCCTGTCTCTGACTATCTCGCAGCATTCAAGCTACTTACACACTACATCTGAAACCTGACGTATACATAATTGAGCGTTCTGTAGCCACCCGGCGGTTGAACCCATCGTTGGCCACAGCAGTATCGCCACATACGTTCCCCCCACCCACAGGATCAGGCTAAACGGATTTCGTAGTGCCACTTTGATATCCTGCCACGAAGGTGTACAGGCCGCAGAACAGGCGTACAAAACCACGACGATTAGATATTCCGGCACCCATACCGGCCGGGAATGCCATAACAGCATCACATAATACCCGATCACCAACCACCCCAGCGGGGCAAGCGCCGTGGGGGCTGCAGACAGAATAGTCGGGACAGCGTTGACGCTTCCGAGTACCCATCCACCCCCTACTCTTTTTGGCCAGATGCTGAATGACGAAGGTCGCCCCCCGGTAAGGAAGGCGGCTACTAAATGGGAAAGCTCATGCATGAGAGTAAAAGGGAGGCAGTACAGGACAGCAAACAATGATCCGGATGAAGACAAGCGGCGGTGAACTGCCCCCATAACCACGGAGGCAGCCAAAAAACCGATGATACGTGGGTGACTATGCATCAAGCCGTTCAAGAATTGACGTACCCTTCAGAAGTACGTGCTGCCAAGGCTTGATTCTGTGCGGCTGAACCGCCGGAGGCGACCGAGGCCAGCATGGTTACCATCTCATCATGGATCATCCCGTTGCTGGCCACAATCCGGTCATTGAAGATGTCGTAAGTGGAGCCATCGAAGGTCGTCACAACTCCCCCCGCTTCACGCACCATCAGCACCCCTGCCGCCACATCCCACGCTTTCAGCTTAAGCTCCCAGTAACCGTCCAACCTGCCGGCGGCCACATAGGCCAGGTCGAGCGCTGCCGCACCGGCCCGCCGGATACCACGGGCCATTTTCTGGAAGGCGATGAAATTGGTAAAATTGTTGGCCGGATCAGTGGCGCAATCATAGGGGAAACCGGTTCCGAGCAGCGAATGTTTAAGCGGAGCGCGGGCGGATACCGACAGGTGACTGCCGTTCAGGTATGCGCCGCCCCCTTTGGTTGCCGTGAACAGTTCATCATACACCGGATTATAGATCACCCCGGCGACCAGTTCACCTTCCAATTCAAGGCCGATTGAGGAGCAGAACCAGGGATACCCATGGGCATAATTGGTCGTGCCGTCAACCGGATCAATGATCCAGCGGCAGGGAGAACCGCCCTGAGGGTAGTCACCCTCTTCGGCAACAATGTCATGGCCGGGGAAACGCGAGAGCAGATGCTCCACGATCAACCGTTCCGATTCCTTGTCAACCTCGGTCACCAGATTTTTGTCGCCTTTCATCTCTATGGTAAGAGATGATGCGAAGCGGTACTTCTGATACCGTCCGGCGATCCGGGCGGCTATTACGGCTTCCTGCAGATAGTCATTGTATGTAGTCATGTCAAGCTCCCCGGCTTCATTTCTGTCAGATTTCCGAGCGACTCTCCCCATTACGCCCATTTACGCCCCATGGCGTGACCAGAAACTGCTTTTTCAACCTTGCTGCTAACGGCAGCAAGTATTATTTAGCCGGGCTGAGAAAGCAAGGGGTTTAACGTGGTGCAAGCCGGATGAGGGCGGGTTGTGTGTGGGGGATGTGGATTTGTCTCTAGTCAAGACCTCTGGGGGGGCAAACCTGTCACCATGCTCAGAAACAGGGCAACTACCTGTACTGCAACAGTATGTGAGAAACAATAGTGATAGTAAATTAAATTGGTAAAAAGAGCTCTCCACAAAGACTGTGGATAACCTGTTGATAGAGAGAATTTGCTTCGAAGAATATCACGTATTATTGAGGTTTTTATCGGTTTGCATAACGAATAAGCACTGTTTGTAACTAGCTGATGTAGCGTGTCAATAGTTATTTTATCCTGTATACAATCCACATTATAATTATAGTGTATCGCTGCTGCTAATAAAGACATAACAGTGTGGATAACGTGCGTAAAAAACAGGATAAATACATACTCGCCGAGGGCAGATAGTTATGGTCTGCCTTTAAGGAGGTACGGTAAGATGTGAATACGGCACCACAACATTTATTCCGGCGGGATATGGACTATTGTTTTTCTCACCATGATGGAAAGCGGGTAACCTTACTCCATTGATTGAACCGGTTTTCGTGTGCAAGGTTTCTGTCAGAACGAGGCTGTTATTGTCATATCTGTCATTTCAGGTTATTTTACCCCCGAACAGCATCAAAGATTCAGTACAGAAAAGAAAAAGGGGTCCAATGAAAGTTACCGAAAAACAACTCAAGGCACGTGTCACCGAGCTTAATCTTGGCGTTCTGAAAGAGACGACCTTCGGGATACGGGTCGATCGTGGCAGCAAAGGGTATTCCTGCAGCCTTGTCTATCGGGATCAGACCCCACCTGAAATGCTGCTGGAAGAAGGGAGCGCATCGGAAGCTAATGCCTGTATTGCGGCTGTTGCGGCGACGCACAGGATTTTCAGGCAGTCAATGATGGGAGGTGTCGAAAAGCCGGAATTTTTGACTGATGAGATGTTTATAAAAAAAGGCGGCGAACGCTGTCCCAGAACCAGGTGCAGCTCCCGTGACATACTGGCGGGATGGGTCGAGAAGACCCCGGACGGGCTTACCCAGGCGTACCGGTGCAGTAAATGCGGTCTGGATTATGTCATCAGATATAAGTTGGAAGGGTATGAGGTTTCATTGCGGGAAACCGGCGCAGTTATGGATACCGGTTTAAAATTTTAGCGACATACCGAGAGAGTGCAGCCATGAAAATCAACAACCTCCTCATCAATCTTCATAACAGCGTTGACGCCTTCTCTTTCAAACCACGTCATATCGATCTTGTGTGCGAGATTCTTCCTGAGACGCGTATTACCGTCGCAGAAGGGAACCGTGATTTTCTTGATAAGCTCCCGGAAGCAGATTGTGTCCTGACGTGGGTATTCAAATCCGATTGGTACGAGGGCGCCCCGAAGCTGAAAACGCTTTTTACGCCCGCCGCCGGCCATGATTGGGTCGCGGTAGACCCGACCGGCCGCGTGAGGACTTTTTATGGCAGTTTCCACGGCCGCATTATGCGCGAAAGCCTGCTCTCGATGATACTGCACTTCAACCGGCATATTGGAACGTCGCTTGAAGACCAGAAGAACAGGACCTGGGGCCGCCTCGGCTACAACGAGAATGTAGCGCTCTTCAGTCAGAGGGTGCTGATGGTCGGGTTTGGAGCACTGGGTCAGTCGATGGCCGAACTGCTGAAAGCCTTTGGGGCGCAGATTACCGCAGTGAAGCGCGATACGGCTGGATTCGAGGGCAATCCCAACATTGATAAAATAATCACATTTGACAGCCTTGAAGAGGAACTCCCGTTCGCCGATCACGTGGTCTTTGTGCTGCCTGGCGGGGTAGAAACCGACGGCATCTTTACCACACGGCATTTTAATGCCATGAAACCGGGTGCACACCTGTACAATTTGGGGCGCGGTAACTGCTACCGGGAAGAAGAGCTTTTACGTGCCCTCGCGGATGGTCCTCTCGCAGGCGCCGGACTGGATGTCTTTGCCGAGGAACCGCTGGCTCCAACCTCGCCTCTCTGGGTGCAGCCGAACGTATTGATCACGCCACATTCCAGTGCCATCAGCCGTGAATATATTGATCTCTTCATTCAGGAGTGGCTTGGGATACTTCGGGAGATTTGATATTTTCGACAATCCAATATGCTTCATACATGGTTGCGCAGCATCAGTTCCACTGGATGGGGTGAAAGGTAGAGCTAACCATTCAGGTAAGGTACTCTAAATCAGAGATATGGTGAAAAGAGTCGAGCTAAATTGTTGCGGAGTTTTATAAGCAGAGGAACCTCTTCAACCTCCTGAAGAGTTATTTCATGGCAATTTAGAAATGCTCGATCAAAATGCCGTCTTATTGTAGAAGAAAGTTCCGGGTCAAACACGCTCAGGTTCAGCTCAAAGTTCAGCCTCAGGCTGCGCGAATCAATATTGGCAGATCCAACGAACGACCAGATAGTGTCTACAAGCAGCAGTTTAGTGTGAACAAACGGAGCGGGTTGATAGAAAACCCGGATACCATTGACGAGCAGTTCCCACAGTAAGGCACGGCTTGCCCAATCGACAAAAGGGAGATTGTTGAGGCTGGGGAGAACTATTCGTATATCCACTCCGCGCAGTGCAGCAGTGACGAGTGCTGAAATCATTTCGCGTTCTGGAATAAAATACGGGGTCATGATGTAGACTTGGTTTTTCGCGCAAGAAAGAGCCCCCTTGATGATCTGCTCTATTTTTCGGAATTCCCTGTCCGGCCCATCAGCAACACAGCGTACCAGAGCATTTCCCAGCGGTTCGATGGCAGGGAAAAAACAAGGATTTTCCAGTTTCTCACCGGTTACAAAATACCAGTCTCCTAAAAACGTCCTTTGAAGGTCCGCGACAACAGGACCCTTCACGCTAAAGTGTACGTCACAAATCGAATCAACTGCTGATTCAGAGGCACTTAGGTAACGGCTCCGGATATTCATTCCACCCGTGAACGCTTCTTGCCCATCGACAATCAAAAGTTTTCTATGGTTGCGCAAATTGAGATAAGCGCCGTGGCGGAGAGGTAAATATCGTACCAGCTTGACAGGCGTGTTCCTGAATGCCGAACGCAGGGTCAATCCGCTGTACTTCTCCCCCAGCGCATCGATTATGATTCGCACCTCTACGCCCCGCATAGCAGCTTCAGTCAAATGAGCGACAAACTCAGCTCCGATTCTGTCGACATCAAAGATATAACTCGACAGGTTGATTGTTTCGTTGGCGTGCCTGATGGCAACGAGCATGGCGGGATAGGCTTCTTCACCCCCTATCAAAGCAATAATCCGATTACCTTCCCGCTGGTGGGTTGTTACAATTCTATCTTCAAGACGCAGTATATCTGACAGATGTGCCGCATACGCCGGAAGATCTGTTACAAATGCTCCTTCGTCCTCCTGAGGGTATATTTCAGCCTGTCTAAGCCAACGTCCGCTTTCATGCCAGCTTCTTGCTCGTCTTGAGATTCGGTTTATCCCGAGAATCCAATAAAAAAATGGACCAATTAAAGGGATGGTAAGGCACAAACTCACCCAAACCAGTGCTGAACGAGAATCGCGTTTATAGAGCAGTGCGTGGCCAGCTGCCGCAAAGGAAAGCAGGACTGTGCAACTACCGAGTAAAACAATCAGGGCATGATCCATTAATAATCCCGTGCCGATCGCTGTTAGAGCGAGTATGTAGTGAACGCGTAAGAATAAGAGCAAGCTTCACCACAGTTTGCCCATCCGGGAATTGATTTATTGCTTTTCCCCGAGCTTTTCAAACACCTTCATCAGCTCAATAGGGAGCGGGAACACAATGGTGCTGTTCTTCTCCACGGCGATCTCGGTAAGCGTCTGCAGGTAGCGCATCTGCATAGCAGCGGGGTTCTGGCTGAGAGTGTTGGCGGCTTCCAGCAGCTGCCGGCTGGCCAGGAGTTCACCTTCGGCGGCAATAACCTTGGCACGCTTTTCCCGTTCCGCTTCGGCCTGTTTCCCCATGGCGCGCTGGATCTGTTCAGGCAAGTCCACACTCTTGAGTTCGACGGCGGAGACCTGGATGCCCCATGGTTCGGTGGAGGAATCGATAATCTCCCGGAGCCTCAGACTCAGCTTCTCGCGATCCGCCAGCAGTTCGTCCAGTGTCACCTCGCCGAGAATCGATCGCAGCGTGGTCTGTGCGATCTGACTGGTGGCATAGTTGTAGTCTTCCACGCCGAGGATAGCCTGTTTGGCGTCCATCACCTTGAAGTAGACAACAGCGCTGACCTTCAGGCTCACGTTATCGCGAGTGATGATGTCCTGGCTCGGCACATCCAGCACCACGGTGCGGAGGCTGATGCGCACGGCCGTCTGAAAGGGGCGGAAGACGAAGACAAGGCCGGGGCCCTTGGGGTCTTTGTTCACTTTGCCGAGTGTGAACACCACCAGCCGCTCATACTCGTTCACCACCTTGAGGCAACTCACGAGCCAGACGAATGCGATAAAAACGAATGGTGCGAAGCTGAATACCATGTTGTACAGTGCTTGCATGCTGCCCTCCGGAAATAGTTATGAGGAACGTGATTATTAAGAGCATGTGATCAATATAGCCCAAAACAGGTCGCCGTCAATTCAATTTCAAGGATTTGAGGGATATTGATCAGTTGGCTATCACCGCACACAACAACCAAATCAAAATTATTTCCTCCGTTCCGACCTACGTGCGGAGGCTTATGACAAGGTGTATGGCCATTGTTTTTGATCCAATTATCACGGGAGGAGGCGTCAAGTTCATCGCAATGGTGGAAAGTGAATAATTGCGCTTGCGCAGATCAACACCCCAGCTTCATAATGTCTCAATGTCCCCAAAGAACGAAACCCCTATTGAGGTAACCCTTGAGAAGTCCTCTTCCGGAATATGGACGGTGCCTGAATCTTCCAAGCACCAGTTCAAGCCATGGCAGCGCCTTTGGGTCATAACTGGTTTAATCTACCTACTGATTCTGGCTGGAAGTTTCTACATATTCTTGCCTGACCGGGGTAGCATAGAGCAACGGATGGTCATATCCGTCGCCGAGGAGGTTAAGCGTTACGACGGCATGGCATTTGCCGGTGAGTCGCCACGGGAAATCTTCGAGGCTGCCCGTTCACAGGGATATGTCACATGGATAGCATTAGTCCGGCTCAAGTACCGGATTGGGGCGGAGGGTAATGCAGATTTCGACTGGATCGGAAAAGTCTACCGCGATGCCCTTTCCGATCTTTCGGCAAAACGGAAGCTTGGCGTGATGATCTGCTGTGTCGCCTGGCTGATACCCATGTCAGTACTGTATGCAGTAGGTTTAGTGGTGGATTGGTTCAAGCGAGGTGCCCGTGGCATCAAAGGGTGATGAGGTCAAGCATGACTCTGTTGAGTGGGAAGGCGTCACCATATCGTATCAAGTCGCCCCAAACCTGTCTTGATCAGAAAAGATAAGAAAGCCCATCTGTACCCAAGACCCCTCATTTTAGTTGTCTTGAATTTCCCGTCCCATACGTTGTAGTATCTATCTAATGAAAACTATTGATCTCCAAGAACGGCTGGTTTACTACAGCGAGGCGGAAGAGCTGGTTAACCGTTACACCCACGGTATCGGTGCGTTAGCTAGTATCATCGGGGTGATCGCCCTGATCACCCTCGCCTCAAGACAGCACGATAGCTACCGCGTTGTCAGCTCCTGCATTTACGGCGCGGCAATGATCACCTTCTATTGCCTGTCGACTGTCTATCACAGCGTACGCAAGCCCTATGTCCGGTATGTGTTCCGTATTCTAGACCACGCCAGCATCTACCTGATGATCGCGGGGAGCTACACACCTTTTGCCCTGGTAACCATGCGGGGGCCTTGGGGGTGGTCGCTGTTTGGTACGGTCTGGGGGCTGGGAACCGCGGGGGCGGTCATGAAAATATTCACAATCCACCGTCTGCGCTTTATCGGGCCGGTACTCTACATCACCCTTGGCTGGATCGTGGTGATTGCCCTGAAACCACTGTCCGCAGCACTCCCGGCTGGTGGCATGTTGTTGCTATTTGCCGGCGGGGTGGCCTACACCGTCGGCGTCATCTTTTACCTCTGGGACCGCCTCCCCTACAATCATGCTATCTGGCATCTCTTCGTCCTGACCGGCAGCATATGCCACTTTTGCGCCATTTTCTATTATGTGATACCGCGCCATCTCTAGTGCAGTCAATGCATCGGCATCTTTTTGTGGATTGATTGGTCCGAAGGGGAAAGTGAACGCGGTGGGACGTGAAATGATTATTCATCACCATACTCCGGGCTTCTCGAATCATTTTCTGACGGTTGGCGACAGTGCCGAGGGATGTAATTTGGAAAAATCGAACATCCATGGTACATATATTACAAGTAAGGATGTGCCTAAATGAAGCGTTGACGACTGGGTGCAATAACGGCAGTCCGGATCGACTGTACATAAAATTGGAGGCGACATTACTATGACTACTATTACAAAGGCTTTCATTGGCGCGATTGCAATCTGCATCGCGATCCAGTTTATTCCCTACGGACGCAACCATGTCAATCCGCCAATAGTCCGCGAACCGGTTTGGAACAATCCTGCAACCAAAGACCTGACAAAACGTGTCTGCTTCAACTGTCATAGCAACGAGACGGTTTGGCCGTTATATTCCAAAATAGCGCCGGCATCCTGGTTGATCTATAGTGATGTCACCGAGGCACGGCAGAAGCTGAATTTTTCAAACTGGAAGGATGGCGAACGCGGTGGGGAAAACGGCTACGAAATCAGGAAAGAAATCGAATCCGGCCAAATGCCGCCGATCCAATATCGTCTGGCGCACCCGGAGGTAAAACTTAACAACGCCTCAAAAAAAGCACTTGTTGATGGCCTTGAGGCAACGGTGAAAGCTTCGATCAAACGCTGACGTTAAGAGAATACCGGGAACTGTCATTGAAAAGGACTATTCACACTGACACCTATTCTTGCAACTTCAGTATGCGACTCTTGCCGTTGAAGACAGCAGTCTTGAAACTATTGACAAGGAGAAACCATCATGGCTCACCTATTTGAACCACTTGCCCTACGCAGTATAACGCTTCCGAATCGGATTGCCGTATCTCCCATGTGCCAGTATTCAAGTGTGGATGGCTTTGCTAATGACTGGCATCTTGTCCACCTCGGTAGCCGTGCTGCCGGTGGTGCGGGATTGGTGTTAACCGAAGCTGCTGCGGTAACTCCGCAAGGTCGAATCAGCCCGCAGGACCTTGGAATCTGGAACGATGATCACATAGAATTTCTGGCACGTATCGTCCACTTTATCGCACAACGAGGAAGCGTGGCTGGAATCCAGCTGGCCCACGCCGGTCGCAAGGCCAGCACCCCTCCCCCATGGGAGAATCGATCCTACACTTTGACCGAAGCAGAAGGTGGTTGGCCAATAGTGGCCCCCAGTGCCCTACCCTTTGACGATGGCTGTATTGTACCAACAGAAATGACCGATGATGGTATTCAGGAGATAGTAGCTGCCTTTGTTCAGGCTGCCCGTCGCTCGTTAGTGGCAGGATTCCAGATTGTCGAAATTCATGCAGCCCATGGCTACCTGCTACATCAGTTCCTCTCTCCGCTCAGTAACCAGCGGACCGATCAGTATGGAGGTATTTTCGAGAACCGTACAAGGTTGCTTCGGGACATCGTGACCGCTGTACGAGCCATTTGGCCGGAGAATCTGCCGCTCCTGGTAAGAATATCGGCTACCGATTGGGTCGAAGGGGGATGGGATATAGAGCAGTCACTTGAACTTGTCCGTCAACTCCTGCCGCTTGGTGTTGATCTTATCGACTGTTCTTCTGGTGGCAGCGACCCGCATGCACGGATACCTCTTGGGGCAGGCTATCAGACCCGGTTTGCCGAGCAGATTCGCCGTGAGACCGGTGGCAAGACGGGTGCCGTCGGCCTGATTATGGCACCGGCACAAGCAGATCATATCATACGTTCAGGCCAGGCAGATATGGTCCTCCTCGCCCGTGAATTACTCCGGGATCCCTATTGGCCACTCAGGGCAGCCAGGGAACTTGGATACGTGACAGCGTGGCCTGCCCAGTATGTGAGGTCAGCACCGGCGCATACTCCAGCCTATTTGCCAGAAAAATGATAGGGGTTGGCTTCATGTTTACCTCGCATGCACTTGAAGTATGCCTTGGGATATAATAGTGTCCAGCGCTACCTTGCTGTTATCCATAGCTAATCTCAGGAATCTTCCGATAACGGAGGTTGTTCTGCAGCAGTTTCCATCCCTTGGGCAACTTCAGTAATAATCCCCATCTTGACGTAAATAGGGCGAACCCTTTCCCTGATATGGGGGAGATGTCTGGCAAAAATGATCGCCCCGACAAGACAGATCGTTGCCCCAAGCAGCAGAGTCTCGCGAGGTCCGATAATGCCTGCCATTGCCCCAGCTCCAAAACTCCCGAATGGTGCCATCCCCATGAACGCCATTGTGAAAAAGCTCATCACCCGTCCCCGTTTGTCTTCCTCAAGAATGGTTTGAAGAATCGTATTACATGACGCGACCAACGTCATGGCACCGAATCCTGTTACAACCAGAGAGGCCAGAGAAAGATAGATGTTATTCGATAAAGCAAAGGATGCAATTCCTGTTGCGAACAAAACTGCGGCAATAACGATTAACCTGCCAAGGCCAAGAACACTTTTGCGGGAAGCAAGATAGATAGTACCACCAAGTGCTCCAAAACCCGTCGCCGTCATGAGGAAGCCAAAGGTATGCGCGCCACCGTGGAGGACTTCCTTGGCAAAGACCGGCACCAGCACCGCATATGGCATTCCGGTAAGGCTGACCAGGGCAACCAGCAACAGGATACTCCTGATAGGCCCGAATCCAAATGCGTAGGAGAACCCCTCACGAAGTTCCAGCAGAATATGACTCCGTTTATGATGATGAGTGGTTGGTTCAAGACGCATAGCGGCCAGAGCCAGCAACACAGCCAGGTAGCTGACGCTGTTCAGGGCAAAGCAAACACCCTCTCCTACCGAAGCGACCAGGAGTCCGGCAATGGCAGGGCCGACAAGACGGGCACCATTTACCATGGACGAATTGAGGGCAATGGCATTCCCGAGATCTTCCCGGTGTGAAACCATCTCGACAACGAATGATTGCCGAATTGGGATGTCAAAAGCATTCACAACGCCGAGTAGCAGGCTCAGTACAACTATATGCCAGACATGAACGACACCGGATAAAACGGCTGCAGCAAGTAATGCCGCCTGGATCATTGCAAGAGCCTGCGTCACGATCAGCAGACGACGACGATCCCATCGGTCGGCAAGCACTCCAGCAAGCGGGGCGAACAGAAATGTGGGGATTTGACTCGTGAAGCCGACAACGCCGAGCAGAAAGGCAGACCCGGTTAAACGATAGACCAGCCAACTCATGGCAACCTGTTGCATCCATGTGCCAACGAGTGAAACGCTTTGACCTGCAACAAAGAGTCGGTAGTTTCTGGAACGCAACGCTCGTAATAGTGAGCTTATTCCTGACTTGTTAACAGCAGAAGTCTCTGACATGTATTCAGGTACACCTCTTCAGTTCTGAGAATTTATGAGTATGTAGACCGAAGCTGAATATTTTGCAATGGCTCAGTTTCAAGGAAGCGGGATACCCGGCAAAACCCGGCAACTGCAGGATTACGGTCGTGGTTCAACGTTTCTGTATCAGGAGGAGAAGTTTCGTCTCGGTGAGTAATAGAACGAGATGCTTCTTATCCTTAACTGCTTTCAACAAAAGCTGTGGATAAACCTGTGGATGGATGAGTTTTGTAGCAAAATTATAACGTAATATTCAGGGTTTTTATCTCTTTGCATCAAAAATAACCACTGCCTGCAACTAGTTGAAATTACGTGTCAATAGGTATTGTTATTCATTAAAAATAAAATTTGGGTGGAGTATACATAGGTGCTTCCATATGTAGTTTGTAACAGTGGATAACTCAAAGGCAATTATGACCAAAAAATCGGAACATTAATGGATAGTTATGACGGAGAACTCAGCAGCGAAACAGCCGTAATAATGTTGGTAGACACACATGGTGCTCCGCTATATCAGATAATGCCTGTAATCTGTTTCATAAGCTTTGTACTAATTTGCTTTATGTAAAACGCCAAACTGGCGTCATTATACCCTTCAGCCACCACTGGAGCACCCAGCTGCCGATGATGAACGCCCTGCCGATGAAAACGTTGAAAATTCTTTTTTTACTTCCATTGAGCCGCACGTTGGACACTCTAACTCACTGGTCACGCCGAATTTCTGGAGTTTTTCAAAGAGACTACCACATTTTGTGCACACGTATTCGTAAATTGGCATTTATTTTACCTCCCAATAGAATATATTCGAATTCTTGAATATGTTAACTTCTCAACTAGATACTGTCAATGAGTTAGTTATTGTGAGGTCGGTTGAAATAATTGGGCACCTTAACATGTGGTAGATGACGACAAATACCTCCCTGGACTTACAGAACGCAAAAAGCAGCGGTGGCGTTTATATAAAAGAAGGACTCCCTATTGACATTATTATATTCATATATTACGGTGATTGTGTAAAAGTAAATCTAAGAGGTGGAAAATGAAAGATATCCTGATAATGTTAGCAATAGTTGCCGTCTGGTTTGTGTTGCAAAAATACATCTTGCCCGTGTTTGGGGTTAGTACCTGAATGTCTAATACTTGTGACCTCGGGGACCGAGGTACTAAAAAAACAGATTCAAAGGTGGAAACTAAAAAGCAGATTTAGCCGAAACCCTGAAAGGAGTTTCCCCGTTAAATCCGATGCGGTGTGGGCAACGGCAATTGGCGGCGCTCTGAAGAGAGCAACTTTCCTGTACAACCAGCAACGAGAATCACTTTGAATTGTGAACCAGATTCCAAACGTGCCCCGCCATCTGTGCCCAACTTAAACCACATTCAACGCCGATTGACATGAGATGGCGCTCACGCGCCACGCGCCCTGCCGGGCGCACACACAAAAAAAGCCCCCGGATGATTTCCGAGGGCTTTCCTGCCAAAACAATTGGTGCTGGCTGAGATGCTTTTTCCTCTCCGTCGGTAGCGGTTCCTCACTGTGCGTTTACGCATACCCCAGAGCACGTATCAAAGAGCTATACTCTCTACGATTCCATTATATCTCCGATTATAAATTTCGTCAAATATCCGGAGCAATTCCGTACCCCAAACAAATAGGGAACGCGTGTGGGAATCCGGCTTTATGTATTGTAACGTATCAATAAAATTTAGAGCCGCCTTGACAAGGCAATCATGAGTGATACCTTTAACCACATCCAGACAGATAAGCGCATACAAGCTCAAACAAGGAGGTGTTCTAAATGACAGCTCAGACTGATGAAAAAGAGGCGAAAAGGATCGATGAACTAACCAGAGAAGCCGACATCTTGTTAGAAGATGAAGTTTCTAAAAAGGATCTTAAAGAGAAACGGGGGGTTATAAAGCAAACCTTGTATAATGGCTCTAAAAAACTGAAACACGTTGTCCCAAAAGGAAAACACATATAGTCAGACAATAACATATTCAAGAGCATCAGGGTTTTTTTCGCATCCAAAGCAACGAGCCGGGAACCCGATGCTAAACTTTGGTGGAACACACAGAACCAGGTGATTGTGGTCGGGTATTGGAACGGATAACTTTGCGGGGAAACAAAGAAACTCGCCACTGTTCATAAAATTACTTCCGCTAAATTACATCGTATATCAGTCCTTTACCTCCGTTTGTCTGGTCTCTTGCGTAAAATGCTAACAAGTTCATGCTAACCAATAAGTTCGCAACATACTGCAATTATTACAATATTTATACTGTCTCTTTTGGCGCGTAATATGAAGTACAGAGTGTCTCGTGGACCATATATCAATCACAATGGAGACCAAGTCATGCTCTATTTTGTTCAAGAGAATAAACTTCATCGTTTCCCTGTTTCTAAACGATGTGGCTGCAAACATAAAAATGAGCCGTTGCGTGACACAATTCCGCATGGCGTCGAACAGTGCGTATTTTGCATAAACTACTGGCCTGGAGATGAAAGCTGACAACTCATCTCTGGTTGAGGAGGCATTATGGCTGTTCGTATGGCAGGTTCAACGACCCACCTGGAGGGAGTACAATCCATCCTCGATGTTGCGGACTATATTGATTCACTGGTCCTTTCCGTTGACCGGAGGGATGCCAGCTTCCAACCCTGTGGTGTTTTAACAGGGGCACCAAATGTTTGCAGCTCAAATCGAAAGCCGACTCTGTGCAAAAACAGCGAACAGAGTTGATGGGTATGGTCGACGAAGAAACGTAATCGTGGCCGAGGTGTTCTTTGATAAATAGTTCTGGAGTTTCCATTGTACGCTGTTGTGTTGTCTGCCGATAACCGAGGGAATGTGTAAAATGTCAGGGTACAGGCGTGGTGTGCAGGCCCTCTTTGGAGAGGGAAGCCTGAAGCGTTTTCCCGGGCGATACTATGGCAAAGGGTAGATAGGTCATCAGGTATACGGAATTCCAGGGCATGACGCTGATTGACGCACGTAAGATGGGGCCGAAGGCTTTTGTTTTCATCCGCCAGGCGTGAATAACCTCTTGAAAAAGGGAGACGCAGAAAGGTCTGCCTGTGGTTACGTGGTGCAACAGAGCATGTAATCCGGCCCGAGTAGTCTGCTCACCGACGGATTAGAAAAAACATTCTCAACGATGCGTCAATCAGCGTTTATGGAAAAGCCCGGAATACTTCAGGGCTTTTCTCGAGTTGCTATAGCTCATGTCAACCGAATAAGGAAAGTTTTAATCGTCCGGAAGCTGCGAAAGTAAGAGCGGAAGATAAATTCACGCAATCATTTGAAGTAGAGTTAATTGATTCCACCGTGTAAATTCGCGCTGTGCCAGGAAGTAGGCGCCCCATGATTGAAGAACATACGATACGAGATCAGTTAGCGGAGTGCGCCTCGATTGTCGATCAGCTTATCGAAGTGGTAAATACCGCCAAAAAAGCATTTATCCACCAGCGCGGCCAGCTTCTCATCCAGCTCAATAATCAACAGGACCCGCTTTGCCGGAAGATCGACTCCACTATTTTCCAGATATCTGAGCGAATGTCAGGAAAACACGGAGGTAAAAGAGAACCATATATTCGGCTTCACAGCATACTCACTCATCTCCGGATAATTGCTGAAACGACCTGCCACCTTGAAGAAACCCTGCAAAAACAGATCAAAGACAGCGTATTGTTCTCCGATAAAGCCATTTCACAGGTCAGGCACATCTTTGATCAGCAAACGGAAATCCTCAGCTGCCTGGCGGACGTCATACGCAACGGCGGCAAAGACAACCGACAGCGCGCACTGGGTGACTGCAACAACCTGGCTCAGTCCTGCCTCCTGTTTGACACCGAACACGAAACCCGTCTGGTCGAGGGGCTCTGCTTTCCCCAGGCAGCGCCGTTGTTCCTGGCTATTCTCGACCAGATTCAAACTATCGTGCATCACGAGCGGGAGGTTGCCCATCTCCTTGGTAACAATTTTTGAGGAGGAACGGTGAAAGATGAGGGGTGGCACGTCCAAGCTGTTCATCGGCTGCAGCGGTTTCAGTTATCCGCACTGGCGCGGCCGCTTTTATCCTGACAAGCTTCCGCTAAAAAGGTGGTTCGACTTCTATTGCTCTATATTTTCCAGCATCGAACTGAATGTTACCTTCTACCGCCTGCTGAAGCCGGAGGTATTTACACACTGGCGACTTGAATCACCGGACTGTTTTACCTTCAGTGTCAAGGGGAGCCGGTATATCACCCATATCAAACGGCTTGCCGACCCGGAACGGCCGCTTGAGCGTTTCTTTGAAGGGGCTCTTCTGCTCGGAGAAAAGCTCAGGGTAATCCTCTGGCAGTTCCCACCCGCTTTTACCTGCAACATTCCCCGTCTGCAGCGGTTCCTTGAGCTGCTGTCCCACTATCCCATCCGAAATGCCCTGGAATTCAGGCACGACAGCTGGTGTTGCGCAGAGGTCGTCTCTCTCTGCCGAGAGTACAGCGTTGCCCTTTGCATGGCCGACTGGCCTGACTTTATCGCAGAGCTTCCGCCTACGGCTGACTTCGTATACCTCCGGCGGCATGGACATGGCGGCAGCTACACCGGTTGCTATTCCCATGATGAACTGGTGGCGGATGCGGAGAGAATCAGGAGTTATCGGGAAGAGGATGGGATAGACGCGTACATCTATTTCAACAACGATGCCGAGGGGTGTGCCCCGGCAAACGCCAGGGAGCTTGTTCAGATCCTCGACTAAACATTTGGTTCACCATCTCGGCGTGATCGAAAGTGGTTTTTCTTCAGCGGGAAGTGAGATGGCCTGAAGTACCGAATCATCATCAAAGGCTCCGATAACCAATGTTCCGAGAAGGATAGATGGCTGATGGTTGAAGGAATATGGAGTCAGGACGACGGGAGGTGGTTTCAGTGATAGATACATGTGACAAAAAGCTGGGCGAGATGTCATCCATGTACTGCCCTGACTGCGAAGAAGAGCGGACCTTCGTATGGGCAGTGTGGAGCAGTGTGGAGTTTTTCGGCTACCCTCCGGAACAGGAATACGGTTGGGTGTGTAGTGCCTGCGGCAGCAAGTACCGCGAGCAACCCCCGTGATGCTTCTCGTCGGGCAGATTATGTACGAATAGCAAGACTCCGCGACGCTACCATGATATGTCACTATTATAGCCATAGCATTACCATACCAAGAGTGTTTTAAATGTAACGTCTGATTACTTCGGATGTCTTCCGGCCTGGAATCCCGATTCCGCGCCAACTGTGGAGGAGGCAGATAAATAACATGTCAAGCCCAGGCGTTCGGTACATCATAATTCCTGATGGTGTGATCCGATGAAACGCCGCCTTCCATTCCGCTATATCGAACCGGTTTTCTTCGGAGGACTGCTGGATGATCCGCTTCTCTTCCTTCGGATCCGTCCCCTCAAAAGCGCGCTTCTCTTCGATTGCGGCCAGATCGCCCATCTTGCCAAGCGGGTCGTCAAGCCGATTGATACGGTATTCATCACCCATGCCCACATGGACCATATCATGGGCATTCCCACCCTCGTCCGCCATCATCATGTTTCGCCTCGCCCTCTTGACATATTCGGCCCGCCGGGGATCGCTGAGCGGGTTTACCATCTGCTGATGGGCTTCGACTGGAACCTTTGTGAGCCGGACTGGTTCTCGCTGCGCGTCCACGAAATCAGGAAGGATACAATACACCACTTCAGCTTTGTCGGCCCAGAGGGGTTCGCACGTCGTTTCGACGGTGAAGAACCGCGCAACAAGCGGGAGATTTGGTCATGCCGCTATGTTACCGTTGATGCGGAACTGCTGGATCATAAAATACCGGTTCTGGCCTTCAGAATCAGGGAACGGCCACACTATGCAATTGATCCCCGGTTGATGGAGCAACAGGGGCTTATGCCGGGTGACTGGATACGCGACCTGAAGAGTCGTGTCTGGAAAGGGCGCTCAGAATCAAAGGTTGTGGTGATCCGTTGTGATGGGGAGGCCGTGCGGAAGGAAGTGGTGGATGATCCGCACAGTTTCTACAAAGGCATTGAGTCGAGGCAGTCCTGCGCTTCGATCGGGTACCTATGCGATGTGGGGTGGACGGCGGAAAACCGTGCAAAGATAGAAGCGTTCCTGAGCGGTGTCACCCTGCTCTGCTCTGAATGCACCTTCCTAGCGGCAGATGTCGACAAGGCCCGGTCCTCATACCACCTCTGTTCTGAGGATCTGAACGATCTGATCGTCAGGCTTACTCCACGTTTCCTGCTCCCGATGCATCTCTCAAAGGGATATCTTCTCCGTACAGCGGATCTCTATAACGAACTTCACCCGCCCCAAGGGACCACTATCTTACCGCTGCCGAAACATATTGTGCCGGAACCGCGTACGGTTCGGGACGTGGATGAGTGGCTGCGCCCGCCTGGCGCCGAGCAGAACTCATCTAAAACGGGTGATTAATTGGGTCTGGGAGCGCGTAACTCAGGTGAAATTGAGATCGTCTCCGACGATCAGTCCGGTAGGGAGTACGCAGAGAAATTATGGAAGTCTGCTATCACCGGTCACCCGCGGCACCTTCAGAGATGAATTATAATTAATTCACAAATAAATTCAGTTCCAACCCACATACTTTTCAATGGACATGTCGGTGATGGGTGTCGGGCCAATGAACGTGTAGATGGGGCCTTGTGGAATATGCTACGTCATGTGTTGAATATTCTCTAAGCACAAAGTGCTAATACTAAATAACACCGTAATATCAACCAATTTAACCTTGGCATAGCAAATGCTTATATAAAGAGGTGAAAGTAATCACCCAATCTCAAGGAGGATGACTACAATAAAAAAAACAANGGCAATTCTAATGGCAGTAGGACTTCAGTCATTCAAGTTCCGTGATTGAGTCTGCCAAATCGACAAAGACAAGGAGCAATTGATATGAATGTTACAACATCATATGCGTTCGGCAAACAAATTGATGCGCCGTTCGGAGAGATTGAACAGAAGGTAAGAATTGAACTTGCCAAGGAAGGTTTCGGTATCCTTACTGAGTTCAATGTGAAAAACAAATTCAAGGAAAAACTCGGCAAAGACTTTCGTGACTATGTAATTCTCGGCGCCTGTAATCCTCCACTGGCATGGGAGGCGTTTGCCAAAGAAATAAATATTGGCACGCTGCTCCCCTGCAATGTTGTTGTCTATCGGGATGATGACGAGAAAACCGTGGTTATGGTTATGGATCCGGTTGCCGCACTTGGCGTGATTGGCAATGCCGAACTCACCGAAATTGCCGGTCAGGTGCGGGTTCGAATGGAACGTGTCCTGGCAGCTCTCTAACAACAAAGCTGATGAGAAAGTTAGTACTACTTGGCGGAGTTCTTTTATCAACCGCCCTTATCTGGTTCACCGTAAGCAATTACCAAAGCGCCCGGCCTGTTGCCGAGGAAAACCTGCGCGGTCTTGCTTTGTCTCTGACTTCTGCCATTGAAAATATTGCCCTCCATGATCCATCTCTGAAGAACCTCGAAACGTTCCAGTCACATGAAATCGCGTTCTTCGCACTTGTAGATCAGAAGGGTTTGTATCGTTTCCATACAAATCCTGATCTGATAAATACACCTGTTCAAGATGCCGTGCCATCACCAGCACTCTTGAACGGGGCAACATCCGATGCACGAATAACCCTCCGCACCGGCGAGAGTCCCTTTGAGTTCAATGCGCCACTCTACCTCCCCAAGGAGACACTTGCTCTCCGACTGACGCTCCATACCTATCGGGCCGATACTGTTATCCGCCGAGCACGATTTACTATGATAGTTCTCTTTGGTCTTCTTGCTGCAAGTTGGGTTTTAGCATTTGTTCTCTATCGCTTTACCCGGCGGGAAGAACAACACCAATTGGAAATGGCGCGACGGGAAAGTCTTGCGCATCTCGGTGAAATGGGTGCCATGCTTGCCCACGAAATTAGAAACCCTTTGGCCGGCATCAAAGGATTCGCTCAGATAATCGAAAAGAAACCGCAGGATGAACGTAATAGTAGTTTCTCTCATCGCATTGTCTCTGAGATACTCCGGCTGGAAACGCTCGTCAATGAACTACTCTCCTACGCCAAAAATGATCGTGAATCGATGATTGCAGTACATCTGGCAGATGTCGTTTCCCATGCCACAGCACTGCTCCGACCGGAGGCTGAACAACTTCAGGTCGAAATCATCACTGAATGTCTGGAAGACATACAACTTTATGGCAACCGGGACAGATTGACTCAAGTCCTGCTTAATGTAGTTAAGAATGCCATTCAGGCGATGACTGAAGGTGGGGGCGTTCTGATAACGGCAGACAGTGACGGCAAGAATGCCACGATCAAGGTAAAAGACACCGGGAGTGGCATCAGCGAAGAAACCATGTCCAGAATATTCGAGCCTTTTTTTACCACCAAGGCCAGGGGAACAGGTTTGGGGCTGGCTCTCTGCAGGAAAATCGTTGAAGAGCATGATGGAGAGATCCGTGTGCAAAGCGTACTTGGCGAAGGAACATCTGTTACCATCTCCATCCCGATATCCCCCCGGCGGAATCAGAACAGCAGGAGTTGACTATGAAGGGACGCATTTTACTGGTTGAAGACGATGAGACGTTTAGAAGTTTTGTTCAAGTAATCCTGGAAGACGAGGAATATGAGGTCCGGGTCGCCTGTAATGGTAGCGAAGGCAGGCAAATGCTTGCTAAGGAAAGTTACGATCTGGTAATCACGGATCTGAAAATGCCCGGCAAGAGTGGACTTGAGCTATTTCGGGAAACCAGACAGGACCCTGGCGCCGCGCCATTTGTTTTTCTTACCGCCTTTGGTACTGTTGACGAAGCGGTCTCCGCCATGAAGGATGGGGCAGCTGATTTTCTCACCAAACCACTTTCAAGGCCGGATGAGTTGCTTGCTGTGGTCAGTCGGGTAATAGACCATCAGCAGCTTGCGAGAACAGTGCGTTCCATGAAAGAGGCTGAATCGTCAGGACTGCCTCCTGAAGAGCTGATCTTTGCCGGCCAAGCCATGCAGGTCGTGAAGACATTGATCCTTGAAGTTGCCAAGACAACGGCTAATGTGTTGCTTTCAGGTGAGAGCGGTACCGGTAAGGAACTTATTGCCAGAACTATTCACTTGCTCAGTCCGAGAGGGAAGGCAGGTTTTATACCAATAAATTGCGCCGCCATACCTGAGAATCTCCTGGAAAGTGAGCTGTTCGGTCATGAAAAAGGTGCGTTCACCGGAGCGATTCAGGCACGCTTGGGAAAATTTGAGCTGGCAAAAGGGGGCACCATTTTCCTGGATGAAATCGGCGAAATGCCCCTCGCTTTACAAGCAAAATTACTACGTGTCTTACAGGAACGTGTGTTTGAACGAGTGGGCGGCAGTAAAGAGATCAGAGCCGATGTTCGGGTTGTTGCAGCAACAAACAGAAATCTTCAGGATGAAGTCGTCCAGCGCAGGTTTCGGGAGGATCTCTATTATCGACTGAATGTCTTCCCCATACAACTTCCGCCACTCAAGGATCGGGTCGATGCCATTCCTTTGTTGGCGGGTTATTTTCTTAACCGTTTCAGCGTGCAGACAGGCAAAAAGCTTCAGGGATTTGAGAAAGCGGCTTTGACCGCGATGGAACATTATACGTGGCCTGGCAACGTCCGCGAAATGCAGAATGTTGTGGAGCGTGCGGTGATCCTGGCCCATGGGGCCATCCGTTGCGACAATCTGCCGGAAATCGTGCTACGCAAACCTGAACCGGTAGTTCAAGACAGTAGAGATGCACTGAAATCTGTAGAACGGGAAATGATTATCAAGGCCCTTGG
>JGI24147J20444_1000440_pt1 | contig 26938 bp, 24 predicted proteins | sample BarGraIncub1133A_FD_20444 | JGI IMG/M metagenome (IMG submission 20444) | reverse complement strand
TCTTACCAACAACAATCTTTTCTCGAGCACCCCGCAAAACTTCCGTTCCAAAAGGGACTCGCTTTCTATCATACACAATCTCATGTTGTCAAAATAAAAATAACAGATTTCTTTTTATTATTTTATATCCTACAGTTACATATAGTTACAAGCCACTGTTTTCAATTAATAATACGACAGTTAAAGTATCCTACTCGTAATTCTTAACGGTTTTTCCCATTGCATCCGAACAAGTTTTGAATTCGCATGCAATAATACCCAATTTTTTTGAAAATAATTGGTCATAAACGACTATTACCAGCACCCTCCTCCAAAATTATTTGATTATAGCAGACAGCCGAGATCATATTGCGTGTCAAAAGCTTAACCATTCACAAAATAAATCAGACTATATTGAGTATGTAGAGAAATTCTTGAGATAAACAGCCGTTCAAACGAAACGCCATAATTGTGTAGAATGTAATACGTAGCGTATCAAGTCGCTTAACAATTTATTCATTCACATAATAGCTGGTTTGGATGGCTGAATTACATGCTTGTAAACCTGCCCACCATCAACGAGATGTCTGTTTTTACAAATTGTGCGGGTCGGTAGGCCGAAGTGAAAGTTGTCACTAGATGGAGGGACTACGCCTTGATCTAATCAGAGTATGCCGATATCGTGGGAATGGTACATCAATCAGACCTGAATACGCCTGTAAGAGAGTAGCCATACTAAAAAACAAAGAGGGGATTCCGATTTGTAAGAGAATAGTCAGCCATTGTCCTTTCCAGCACAAACTGTGCGTACCATTTAATTCAGCCAGTCATTCTGTTTTTTAATCGGGTAGGAGGCGGGATTACTCCCGCCGTCCTCCCACACCACCGTGCGTACGGTTCCGTACACGGCGGTTCACGTTGATTGTTGAAAACGGTGAAACTGGTTGAGTAGTGATAGAAGTCCCAGTTTCGTGAAGTAGGGTGTATCAAAGGCTTGATTCATATGCGAGGCTCCTGAATTCCACCAGGGGCCTCGTTTATTTAAGACACTTCTCCATGCCCTTGCCTCTGATAATCCGCGTTGCATCAGTTTCTTCATTCTTGTGAATGGTCGCTTCCACTGCCGCCACAATATGCAGCGTAGTTTCCGGCGTATCCATCCATCAAGTTCCTCAAAGGGTTTCTTTACTTCAGACAGCTTGAAATAATTCGACCATCCACGAAGTATCGGAGTTATTTCTTCGATGACTCGTTTCAGGTTTCTCCCTCTCCCTTTACGGCTGATTTCCCGGATTTTAGCTTTGATACGATCCAGCGCCTTTTCCCCTACTTTGAGCTTGGGGGTGCGGTGGTGCGTCATGCCATAGCCAAGAAAGATTCGCTGCCAGGGACGATCAACAGCACTCTTGTTCTGATTGACCGTGAGCTTCAGCCGTGTTTCAAGGAATGTGGTGATGGAGGTCATGACCCGTTCTGCTGCTCGCCGTGTTCTGACATAGGTGTTACAGTCATCAGCATAGCGGCAAAAGGTATGATTCCGTCTTTCCAATTCCTTGTCCAGTTCGTCGAGAAGGATATTCGACAACAGGGGAGATAACGGCCCTCCCTGTGGTGTCCCTTCTACTCGTTGGGTGATTACTCCCCCCTCGAACAGGCCGGCTTGCAGGTAGCTGCGGATAAGATGCAGTACCCGCTTGTCTTTGACTTTCCTTGCAACCCGGGACATGAGAATGTCGTGGTTGACTCGGTCAAAGAATTTGGCAAGGTCGATATCGACCACCCATCTTAAGCCGCTCTCTACTGCTTTACGGGCGGCCTGTACTGCCTGATGAGCACTCTTGCCGGGACGAAACCCGTAAGAGCTTGCACTAAAGCCGGGGTCGAACAGCGGCCCGAGTTCTTGATGCACTGCCTGCTGAATGAGACGATCAAGGACGGTGGGGATTCCCAGCATCCGTGTGCCTCCTCCCGGTTTGGGGATTTCTACTTTCCGTACCGCTTGAGGGTTATACGTCCCGTTCAGCAGTTCTTCCTTGATGCGCGGCCACTCTGTTTGCAGGTATCCTTTCAGTTGACCGGTAGACATGTTGTCCACGCCTGCCGCTCCCTTGTTGGATACCACCCGGTTGTAGGCCTTTTGCATGTTGGCGCGACTGATTATTTCTTCCATCAGGCGCGTCTCCGCTTCCGCCCAGTAAGTTTCTCTCGTTACCGTGACACCTGATGCACCGTTGTTATGCTCTCGGGACTTCCGGCCCCTACCCTCCAACATGGCCCCCACCTTCTCATGTGAGGCTTCTGCCTTTGCTCGCGCCATCGAAATTCAAGACTCCTGTTCGTTCCAACGTGTTCAGCCCTTTGCCGGGAGGTTAGTCCAGCTCGTATGGCTTCTGCTGACTTCTGCCGAACATGAGGTCAATCTGTTTCCAGATTGCCATGCCCCGGATTTCGCCCAGTGCTGGACGGCAGATCTCCCCGGGTAATGCGCGTGACCTTCACCCCATATACCCGCCGCATATACAGACACATCCTCCCGAATGGTTATTGGGCTTTGAAGAGCATTGCCTCCTCGCCCGGATATGCCTGCCTCGTATGCGATTTCTGTTCGTCGGGCCAGGGTTTTGCCTGCGGCTTCCTTCAGATTCCGGGTCACCCCGGACACCCTTGCCGTTCGGCTAACGGTTCCCACCATCAGGGTCCGTAGAGGACTTGCACCTCCAAGTCACGAATCAGCTACCACAGCTGATTCGATGGTGCTTGCGCACCACGCGCCCTGCCGGGCGCACAATAAAAATAGTGGCTTACACCTTTTGGTGTAAGTCCTTTTCATTTTCCATCTGATTCTGTTGCCGTTTTGTTGCCGTTGCTTTGCGTGAGCAATAATGAATAGCAAGAAAAACTCAATTGGACGGCTAACAGCGTCTATCCATTTTTTCCATAAGACATAAGCTGGTTGAGGTTCTATATCTGTTTATGATAGCAGGGTACAGGGTCACCTGCTATCATGTTTTTATGCTGGCCTCCGGCGACGCTGTCGTAGTGTGGCTATACAAATTTAATATATTGTAATTAAATAATTATTTGTTTCATTAATTCACCCGCCGCTTCAACCTGCCCGGGATGCTCTCCCGACTGATCACAGCAACTGTCCGGACAGGCAAGCGTCCCGGGGCCTGGTTGCGGTTGGCGGATGATCAGTTCTAATCAGGTTTCCCGTTGAGAATCCTTTCGATCGTCCCCTCCAGCGATTCAGGCGACGCGGGAGATGATGGGGCGGGGAGGCTTTCCTCACCGGCCCTGCTCTCCGAAGAAGAGGCAAGTGTGCGTATGAGGTCGATCCTGGCTTCCTCAAAGAGACCCTGCATCACTCGGTTGATATCCTTATAACGCTGGTCGATCACGCACTGGATTCCTAGCCCGCATGGCATAATGATGTTCGGGGTCCACACCTTTGTGACTTCCTTTTCCCAGACCAGACTGTTGTCCGCCTTCCGAAACGCCCGGATGGAGAGGGCGATTTTGTTCGGTTTGTCCCAGGTGCCGATGGCATAGGCTTTTTCCACCGCCCCCCCGATGTAGAGTCCCTCGTCCACAAGTTCAGACAAGCTGTAGACGAACTTGACCGACTGAAAGTCTCCCGAAGCCGTCAGGTCGTCAGCGAAGGATTTCGCCCACAGCTCCGGCGTCAGAGCAGACGAGGTACCGGGGATGCCTGCTTTCACGAGATTGAGCGTCAAGCCGTCCGGGGCGAATATACTTCCCCGCGTCGTGAAATCCTCCGTTACATCCTTGAAGGGAAGAACCGCAACCTTTACCGGGAACCTCAGTCCGTTAACAACAGGCGCGGGCGGCTTGTAAACAAATCCGGGGCTGCTCGCGCACCCTGTCATTAACCCAAGAACTACTATCATTATCAGAAGGCGCTTCATCGATACTCCATGACCTTTCAAGTCCCGGCTATTTACTCTTGAGAATACTTTCGATCGTCTCATCAACCGATTCCGGAGCCTGCTGCGCAGGAGAGTTGTTTTTGATAACATCCCTGACGAGCCTGAAATCACGTGGCGCGTTCCACCCGGCTCTCATGACGCCCAGGGTCACGGCAGTTCCCTTAACGCCGCGCAATCTGCCCACCGCATCAACAATGCTCATTGCCGTAGCGGGAGTATCGTCAACGGAGACAATAGAGTCACCGGAGTACACACCTGCCTTCCAAGCAGGCATACCTTCAATAACGCTCTCGACAACAAGTCCACTATTTCCAGACCGCACACGAATGCCAATCCCGACGATGTTCTCTTCCGGGGTTTCACCAGAAGGACCAAAAGGCGAGCGGCCTTCCGCTTCGACAGGGTTTCCCGAATGGGATGCAAGCGTCCTCACGAGATCCGCCCTGCTCTCCGCAAAGAGACCCTGCATCACCCTGTTCATATCTGCATGCCCCCGGTCCACCATGCACTGTACCGACATCGCCCCACACCCTTCGTAGAGTGCCGGCGTGTTTGCCCAAACTTTCGAGACCTCCTTTTGCCAGATCAGCCGGTTGTCCGCCTTCCGCAAAGCCCGGAGGCCCAAGGCAAATTCGCTCGGTATGCCCCAGGCTCCGGAAATACTCGCTTTTACCACAGTGCCTTCGATGTAGAACTCTTCATCCGTCAGCTCCGACAAACTGTAGGCGAAGCGGACCGCCTGAAAACTGCCCGAGGCCGTCATGTCGTCGGCAAAGGCCTTGGCCCATAGATCCGGTGTCAGAGCGGTTGTCTGACCGCCGATACCAGCCTTTGCAAGGTTGAACAACAAGCTTTCCGGGGCAAATACGCTCCCGCGCCTCGTAAAATCCTCGGTACCATCCTTAAAGGTGAGTACCGCCACCTTCACCGGGAGCTTCGGCCCACCCGCCGTGGGGGCAGCCGTTTTGTAGACAAACGTGGTGTTGCCCGCGCAACCGGTCACCACAACAAGGGTCAGCCCAGCAAACAGCACTCTCCATCCTCGCGAACAGGCTCTCATCGAATATCCTCCCACCATTTTTTGACTCTCTCCATCTTGGCCGACACGGGTACTCCCGGCCGCTCGCCCCGTCTTACCTCAAGCGTCTCACCGGATGCCACAAACACGGAGTAGCCCCCCGCCGTCACAGCCTTCACTCGCCCCTCCATAACGACGATGGCGGTCTTGTCTCCTGAGACATACACCGCCAGCCGCGCCAGGCCGAATCGCAGGCTCAGTGCCGCAGTCTCGACAACAAATTCCCGGGCTTTCGCCGCAAGCATCCCCTCGACAGGCGGCTTGTATGACTCGACATACAGCAATCCTTTCTCCAGTGTCTGCCTGCACTCTCGCGACGGCCCACATGCATTAAGAGACAACTTTGAGTCCGGCCCGACACAAATTCCGCTGCCATCCCACAAGGTGACCCCAACCCCTTTTCCTGCAGTTGTGATCACGGTTTTGGCACGTATTGTCTTCGGTTCGAGGTCACCGCCCCACATAACCGCTTCTGTGCCTGCCGCTGCTTCCTGCTTGAGCCTTGTCATGATCCGTCCAAGCTCTTTTTGCTGCCCGGCAGCATAGACGTCGAGTTCTTTGCGGCCAACGGCATCGCCGGACGCCATCGATCGCCCTACCGCCGCCAGCGACTTGAGCAGCGCCCGTTTTTCTTCTGCCTCACAGTACAGGGAAATGACAGGAGCCTTGCACGGATCTTTGAGTGGCGCAAGCGTCCCCGCGGAAGAGAATGCCTCGGAAAGGCCGCTCATCCGAAAAAGGGCGCGCTCACGCCAGGAAAGAACATAGAGGTTGCCGTCCCGATACCTGAGCATTCCCCCGAGGCCTCGCCTGACGACGACGAAATCTTGGCCGCGTACGGCGTAAACGCTCTCGCCGTCCGAGAAGTAGAGCACCGGGTGCCTGTCGTCAACCGCCATGGAAGTGATGTATGGAAAAGCGGGAAAATACGCAAAGAGCCTGGCTGGGCCGCCTTCCCTGAGGGCGTAGATTCTCGGGCCGACGGAAAAATACAGTTCCCCCCGAGTGAGGGTCATGGCGTCGATCGGGGCGGCGAGTTCGACAAGCGGCTTGTGCCCCAAGCCATCCTTGTAGATGTACAGCACCGGCTTCCCGGCCGTCGTAATTCCGCTGATGAAGGTCCGCTCGGCATCCGAGGCAAAGAGGCGATTCTTCAGGGGGACCTCAATCAGCTTTCTCGGCATCCCCCCGTCAACGACAAAGAGAGAGCCGTTCGCCAGTAGCTGAAGTTTTCCTCCGGCGAAGGCGAGCCATCCCGGATTTTTCAGGGGTACCCCAAAAAGAAATTCCCCCGCGCCTGCATCATAGACGTTATCCCGGGTGAGGACGAGGACGGCGCCCTCCGGGTTCACATCATAAACAAAAGGGTCTCCGAGAGTTGTAGTGTCGAGTACTTTCCGGACGTCCACGCTTGCGGCCAGCGCCCCGGACGCCATCACGATCAGAATCAACAGCACCAGCCATACCCATGCAAAACCGTTGCGACATGCACATGCTCTGCTCATTGCCCGCTGTTCTCCTTGTACCGGTACTTATATCTCGGAGGGGGAAATTTGCCGGTCACGTCATCAAAGAGTTCGTTCAGAAAGACTAGTGGCACTCTCTCCGCTCTTCCGGCCAACTCCTGTGCATCGGCCGCGCTACCAGAAGCGATCACCCTCGGGGCATCCCCGAGAATTTCGCCCACTTCGTCACTGGTCGTCTTGACCGCGCTCAATATTTTGTATCCCGTCGTCAGACTTTCCCCGAAACTGCCGAGGTTAAACTCGATGAGCTTCGTCACGCCGTCCTTTAACAACTCCTTCGGCCGGGACGTAATAAACTTCGTGAGTTCCACCTGCTCGTCCGCCTCATGATACAGTGACTTTGCCTTTAGATAGGGAGACATTGCCGTATCCCGCCATGAGGGTCCGTCCTCATCCTGGACATCACCAATCCCGGCAGTCGTCGTTTCTGCGCCGACGTCTCCCGACAGCTTCGGAAGGGGAACGTCAGAACCGAGGGCTTTCCCTTTGTTCCATGTACCGCCCCATCCCGCCTTGAGATCAATAACGGTGGCTCCCGGGGGAAAGTCAGGACCAGACTTTTTCTCCTGCTTTGTGCCAGACTTGAATGCGGCGACAAGAGCATGGGCCGTATCAGCCCCCAGTCCCGTACGCGTGTGACTACTGCAATAACCTCTGACACCCGATACGCGGTCAGCTTCCTGGCGGTACTGCGCCGCTTCACTTCTCAAAGAGTCAGCCCTCCTGAGATAGAGGTCAGCATCTTCAAATTGCTGTGCCTGGATAGCTCCGGGCCCTGCTTTCAACACCGGGGTCCGACTTTCCCGTTTGAGATGTTCAACTTCTCCAAGAACATTGTTGTTCAGATTCAGGCAAGACTCGTGAGCCATGTTCGCCGCCTGGGCATAGCTCTGCTGGACTTGCCGTAGCAGATTGGCGCTCCCCACATTGTGGAAAACCGGCATGGCTGGAGGTGAAGGACAGGAGAGAGGAGGAATGCTGCAGTTTCCAGGAGCGTCAAGACAGGTATCAACGGCCTGGAGCAACCGGTTGATGTTGTTTTCCATCTGGACAAAATACTGGCTAAAGCCAGGGACGACACCTTTATCCCGATTCGCAGAAGCCGCTCCCTGGCGGAGTTGGGGAAGAATCGCCCGTACCTGGGCAATACGGGCCTTGACGTTCTGTCTGATCACAGCTGTGTTACCGACCGGCACGGTGTCGTTCACGGTGACGATGCCGTCCTTGCCTTTTAAAAACCGACGGCGTTCTTCGGATTTTCGTTCGGCATCCTTTGCCTCCCGGTCGGCCGTTTCGGCTTTAGAGCAGAGACGATCGGACCGATCTTTCCCGGAGTCAGCCCATGCGCACGGTCCCGGCAACGAAAAAATGATCAGGAGTACAAGGTACATGCTCCCTGACCGCTCCCTGACGTCACGCATGGGGGAAATCAGCGCCTTACCGTTGAAACAACAAGCTCCCGGGATTTCTCCTTGAGCTGTTCCATATGGCTGCTATCACCAGTGAGCTTCCTCTCCAATTCGTCGGCGGCTACCAGCAGCGACTTGGCGTTTACAATACCCATGAGCCGGTTATGGGCCTCCATGAGCCGGTTGCCCTCGTTCTCAAGCTCATCGGCGCGCATTTCCAGCGGCCCGGCCTTCTTATCAGCCTCTGTGGACATCTGTCCCGCCTTCCCCTGAGCATCCATAACGCCCCTGGCATCCATCGTCTGCTGCCCCTGAATCATCTTGCCGGTTAGAGAGGAGGCAAGAGCCGAGTTGGGCGACAAATGCCCCCCTCCTATGCCTCCCATACTCGACATGATGTCGAACATGTCTCCGATAAAGCCGGACACGGCGGCACTCTGTTCCGCCTGACTTCTCAGCATCTCCCCTTTCTGCGACGACTCAGAACGAAACCCTCCGGCCTTTTTTCTCAATTCACTTGCAACCGAGTATTTCTTACCTGCCGCCGACTTCAGGAGATCCGCCTTTCGCTTAAGCGTCTCCGCCTCCTTCTTCAGCCCTTCAACCTCGGACGTGGACATAAGCGGAGGCCCCGATTCGGGGATGGGCATGAAGAGGGGGTTATCTGCAAGGGCCAGGCTTGGAACGCCGGTAATGCACAGAGCGAGGATAACTGCCTTGATGATTGATAATTTCATGGTCCGCCTCCCGGGGGAACTATTCCGAAGCTATACAATTGGTGATGTAACATTGCAGCGGCCTGTACAAGGTGTCCGTATCGAGAAGCAGGCGCTTTATTTCCTCCCTGTCCCTCCTGATCGCGTTCTCCACCAGCTTGAAACGCTCGAGGGCCTTCCGTGCCGACACCGAGCCCTTTTCCCTGCCGACATCCAACCCACCGAGGGGGCCGCTGCCCAACACGTCCTCGGAGAGTTCAGCGGACTCCAGTTCGTCGGCGACTTTCGAACTCGCACGGATGGCGGTTCTAGCCATCTCGTCACGCTGGCCGTAAATTTTCCATTGGTCCGACAGTTCCTTCCGCAGCTCCTCCGCACTCCCCATCATCCGGAGTGTCTCGTCCAGAATCTCACCGGCACCTGGCTTGGCAGCAAGTATCACAGTAGAACAGATTCCCGGAAGATCTCCGGATACCCCTCCCTTTTCAAGGTTGTAAAGCGCATGCCTCAGAGAATCGACATCGCCAGCGTTTTTCTTTATTTTCGAGGACAGGGCAAGAGCGCAGCCGTATCTTCTCAGCCACGGACTTTTTTCGACGAACTGGGTAAACGGTTTCCGGGCATTCGGAAATATCGACTGCGGCATGTCGGGCTTTATCCATCCTTGAACCTCGGCAGCATGGGGACTTTCCGAAAATCTCAGGAGAAATGCCTTGAAACCGAACTGGTTGGCCCACTCCTTGGCCTGCGCGTAGCTCTTTTCCGAAAGGAGCTTTCGTCCTTCGGCGGCAAAGCTCGACTGTGGATATCTGAACAGGAAGTATTCCATGGCTCGCGGTGAGACTTCCTCACTCGCACCTTTGAATTCGAGCGCTTCGAGTCTGCTCCGGACCGCCGGCACTCCGCTGTGCCCCTTGAAAAAAGCGAGAAAATCGTAAAGTGCCGCCACGGACGTCTCTTTAGCGGTAGCTTTAAAGGCGAGGTCCGCCACAGTGGCGGCGGTCTGCGGATCAGGGTTCGTCTTCATGATCCTGACGCACTCGTCCACGGTGTCCACCTTCAGGATCTGCTCCATTTTCGATTTCCCGACCATTTCACGGGCCTCGTCCACATGACCGCTCTCGGGATAACGGGTAACAAAGTTTTGATAACCCGCCGACGTATTGACGTCTCTCGCCATATTCCAGGCGGTTATTTCCGGAGAGGTCACGCAACCAGCGAGGACGAAGGCTAAAAAGGCAAGACAGGTTCTTTTCATACCCTTCCTTTCAAAACAAATAATATTGCATATTCCTAAACCTATAACGTTATGCGAACTTTGCACTTCGTTAATTGGATAGGAATTTGCTTTTCAGACCTTTAGAGAGTGGAATCTATCACCTTGAATTAATTGCTGTCAATTCAATTCCGAGAAGGTTCTGGGGTGGGTGAATCGTCATTGAATACGATGCCTGTACCGGCGTTAACAATGCCCCCTATTAACCTGGATTGTAGAGAAATGTGAGGTACTTGTCGCCCCGTTATGGACAATAAGGATCTCCCACAAAGGTAATTTAAGCGCCCTAACCACTTTTCACACCAACGAGTCCCGCCATATATGGCAGCCATGTAGCATATGACGGATATTGACGGTGGCTTTCCCCTCACCGGCATCCTCTTTTCCCACTTTTCATTTTACAATCAAAACGTTGCGTTCATCGTACCTGCAGGTATTCACTGGCACGTAAGTTGCTTTTACCTTCGTTGCTCAGCCTGAGCACTGCCACGTTCCTGCTTGTGTTCTTGGTGCGCCGCTTAAGAGTAGTAAACAAAGGGAGTATTCTTGGATTGGCTTATACTGTCGTTACTATTTATAAAAAAGGGGTAGGAACCATGTTTTCAAAAATCAGTATTCCATTTTTATGTTGTTCTCTTTTTTTTATTGTTTCAGCGTATGCAAACCCGGATAGCGTGGTGATTCCAAGTGAACAGGAAATAGCCGGAATTGATACCACGGCGCCTAACTCCAGCGCAGCGGTTATTACAGAGACCAGTCCCTCCCCCGTTTCCCCGCCACCGACAGCTTCCGAGTCCGGCGGAACCGAGTTTAACTGGCGACGTGACAAGGCCCGGGAGCGCAGTGCAACCGTCTCTGCCGAGCCTGGCAAATCAACGACTGAAGCGGCCTTTGAGCCGGCAAGGGTCAATTCCTGGGAAACCGGGGCCAACAAAAGCTATCTCATCCCTGCTCTCGAGGTGCCCGGGTTCCTTGGCCTGCTCAATATCTACGACCGGATCGCCTACCACGACCAAATGCAGGACGGAAAAAAAGTGTACAGTTCGACCTTTTCCAGTACCTGGGATCATCTTAAAAGTCAGAATTGGGTCTTCGACAAGGATCCTTTTAACATCAATCAATTTGCGCATCCCTACCAGGGGGCGACCATGTATGGATTTGCGCGTTCCTCCGGCCTTGGCTTCTGGGAGTCGCTCGTCTACAGCAATGTTGGCAGCTTCATGTGGAAGATGGCTGGCGAAACCGATCCACCCTCCATCAATGACCAGATCACGACCGGCAACGCGGGAAGCCTTCTCGGCGAGGCGCTGTTCCGGATGGCGGGCCTGGTGCTTGAGGAAGGCGGTGCCAAGCCCGATATCTGGCACGAAATCGGCGCGGCGATAGTATCGCCACCTACCGCTGCCAACCGTTTGGTATTCGGCGACCGGTTCAAGACCGTGTTTCCGAGCCACCAGCCGGCCACTTTCTGGCGCACTCAGATCGGCTCCAGTTTCAACAACAGCTCTCAACTGGATGCAACCATGGACTTCGCCATGTCCTATGGTCTGCCCGGGAAACCTGGCTATACCTACACACGCCCCCTGGACTACTTCGACTTTGAGATAAACGGCCAAGCCAGAGCGAGCAACCCCGTTAACAACGTCCTGCTGCGCGGTCTGCTCTACGGCAGTGCTTATCATGTTGGCAATGATTACCGCGGGATCTGGGGACTGTACGGAAGTTACGACTACCTGTCGCCAGCCATCTTCCGCGTATCAACCACGGCCCTCTCGCTCGGCACGACCGGTCAGTACTGGGTGGCCCCAGGTATTGCACTACAGGGTTCTATCCTTGGTGGTGTCGGCTTCGGAGCTGCCGGGTCGACCCCGACCGCAGAAGGTGATCGGGACTACCACTACGGCGTTGCCCCGCAGGGGCTCCTCGCCCTTCGCCTGCTCTTTGGCGACAGAGCCTCAATCGAATTGATCGGGCGTGGCTACTATGTCACCGGCTCGGGCCAATTCAACAGCCTCAGCACCAGCAGTAACGCCGTCGATAGCGCGGGAGGCTCGGAGACTATCGTCCGTATCAAGACGGGATTCAACTTCAGGGTCTACGGTCGCCATGGTCTCGGGCTCCAATACATTGAGTCGATCCGTGATTCGCAATATGGCAACCAGCCCAGCAGGTATCAACGGGACGGGACCGTAAGCCTTGTCTATACGTTCATGGGCGACTCGAATTTTGGCGCCGTTGAGTGGCGGGACAACGGCAATCGGTGATCAAAGCTGAGATGATCAGCCGGCAGGGAAGGAGACGACAACCATTGCAAAGTAAATGTGTATTCATGGTCATCGGCTGTCGGCCTAAAAGTGCCGGAAGCCCTACACCACAGAGGAGATTTCACCCATGAGTTTTTTATGACCAGATACCTGTTTGTGTGCCTGATGACCGCGGCGCTTGCCTTGCCAGCCGCTACCGCTACGGCTGGGAACGGACCTGACATCTTGGCGACTGACATCTTGACGGGCGTTGTTCCGCTAACCGGCTTGGCCGTCGCCTATTTCACGGACGATACCGAGGGCCAGAAACAGTGGCTACGCAACACCGGAGTGAACCAGGTCCTCACGACGGGCCTCCGTGTCGGCTTCAACGAGACCAGCCTGGGTGAACGTCCAAACGGCGGTGGCTATGGTTTCCCCTCCGGGCACGTGGCCTTCGTGATGTCTGGCGCGACCTTCCTGGGCCAGCGTTACGGCTGGAAATGGGGCACCCCTGCTTATCTGGCGGCCGCATACGTCGCGTATGTTCGAGTTGACGAACACAAGCATCACTTGCGAGATGTGCTTGCCGCCGGCGCATTAGCGTATGGCGTGGCCTTGCTCACGGTCACGCCGGAAACGGCATCCTGTCTGGCACCGGTTATCGGACCCGACTTTCTTGGTCTGCGCTGGCAGCGCTCCTTCTGACGTCCCACTCACCCGGGTTACGGATTCATTTAGCGTAACAAACAGGTCCAGTCATGAAAAGACTGGTGTATAATACCAACACCGGATCTCAGCAAGAGATATCGGTTGTTATACAACCTGACTGACTTCAGGCACTTCCAGCAATGTTATTTTTTTGAGATTATGAGGTTACAGAGAGATGCTGACCGAGCTACAAGGATCACCAAAACAAATAGCGTGGGCTTTAAAGATCAGAACAGAGCGGATGAATCGGTGGAATAAGTCAGACTCGATTATCTTCAAACGAGTAGAACCTACTCTTGAAAACGAAACTGCAGCATCTTGGTGGATCACTTACCGTGAGAAGGAGTTAGGGGAAGTGTTGAATTATATCCACGGGGGAAAAGGATCAATGGAGAAGGGAATGGAGAAACCGACTGCATCTCCTCTTCCTTCACCAACCATCAAGAAGACCTATGTAGCGACAGGTGACGATGGTGGAATCACTCGATATGTAGGCGAGCTGAGGGATGTAGCCACAGGGGCGGTTGTTATTGACCCTGAGTGCCCGTTTTAATGATGTGTAGTCGGCTCTTAAGCTCAACCCACCATCGGCGTTCACGTATGCCCAACGTGCAACCATAACAGTACATTCTACAATACACTTCTAGGTTGACGCGGGTCATACGTGAACGCTGATGGCAGGTCGCTATTGGAAGCCGATAACACTGCACCGACAACTCCTCTCATTCAACACGGGAGGGTTTGCACCCTACATCAGCCCGGAACCGGGATGGGCGGTGGTGCCGGCAGGCCCGGAGGCCCGGGAGGTTGCCACATATGGCATCCATGCACCATGAGGCTTCCCGAGGCCACCATTACAATAACCAGAAACAGGCGGATTTTTTTCATAGAGGATCCTTTCTATAGAAATACAGCACTCAATCTGCGCTTCATAACGATTACACACTACGATTACATCTATCGTGCCAAAGGTTCGTTGCTAATTCAAACGAGATAACATATTGGTATTGCAGGATAGATAAAGAAATATAGTACGGAGATCGACAGAAACAGACGAGGATATCCGTTCTATTTGACGAAACTGTAAAATGTCGCGGGTTGTACAACTATTCTGACAGCTTGGAGTTGTCACTGATATCTAGGGGCGGACATGCAGAGGGAGAGGCACTAACTCCAGATGACACCAGAGGGGAGCGGGACCTCTCTTATCTTTCTGCCAAGCGGCACCACGCACAGTAACAGCCTCTATCAAGTCAGCAAATCAGCATGACGATTTACGAACCATCGTTATCAGACATACACCGAAAAGCTGTCCCGTAACGCCTTTCTCTCAACGGGTGACACCGATACCGAGGGTTTTTTGTTGATTGACGAATCCGGAGTCGACGGGCGGTCTGTCGACAGAGTCACGACATCCTCAGAAATGCCGGTCGCACCGTTTCGCGCCGCAATTTTAGTAGTGTATGGTGAGGTGTCACCGTGTCCGGATATTTTCTGTTGAGCAGAGATAAACTGATTCTGAAGCCGGCTGTCGTTAACAGGTTCCATGTACGGTCACCCCTTCCTGGTAAATACGTCGGGATAGCTCCGACCTACTCCACCCGTTCCTTATTATTCTGGTTACTTTCATAGTATTGCTCCTACTTTTTCCAGATCAGTTCTGTGGCATGGTCCAGCACTGACTTAAGATCCTGAAGCGCTGTACGTTCGTAACGATTGGCAATTCTATTTAAAACCTTACAGGTTATGACGAGGTTTGTATACCAGGGCATTTTCCTCATCTCCTTCCTGTAGCAGAGTGGTTACGCTGAACTTGTATAGTCGTTCGTGAGCGGCAATGGATGCAGCATAACCGAAGCATAAGGTATACCAATTACATACCAGATACCTATTAACGCGTAGTATCTGCTTTTATCGCTCTTAACAGCGGTTATGGGGCCGTATGATGTCAAAGTTTTGAATTATTTGGATCAGACCGGAGACATGTTTATGACACAGCGGGGCTGGCATGGTTGCACATCAGCATTCGTTATAGCAGTAAAAGTCACTATTTTTTATGGGTCAAGGCGTGTGCCGTTAAGGCCACCTTTCAAGTTCCCTTCGGCTATTTTCCGGTGCGAAAGGCGGCGCAACTGGATCCTATTGAGGCGCTGCGTTACGAATGAAAAAAAGCCGCCCCCGATATGGAGCGGCCCTTTGTCTGCCGGTCAGAATGTGACGGGTATCTTTTCGCCACCCTGACACCTGTAACCTGCCGTTGTCCCACCGCTACGCTATCGTATGCCGGATATCCTTCCCCTTGACCATGAAGATAACCATCTCGGCGATATTGGTGGCGTGATCGGCGATACGCTCCAATGATTTCGAGATATAGTTGAGCTTCATGGCGCGGGAGATCGTCGTCGGATCTTCGATCATAAAGGTCAAAAGCTCCCTCTGGATCTGGGTATTAAGGTCATCCACGAAACTGTCGTCCTTGCAGACCTTGACAGCCAGATCGGCGTCACCGCGCACGAAGGCGTCGAGCGCCTCCTTGACCATCACCTCAGCCCAATGGGCCATGCGAGGGATATCGATATAGGGTTTGAGTGGCGGTTCCTCACTTAAATCCCGGGCACGTTTGGCGATGTTGGCACACTGGTCACCCATGCGTTCCAAGTCGGTGACAATCTTGAGAGCAATCGTTATAAAGCGCAGATCGCGGGCAGCCGGTTGCCGCAGTGCCAGCAGTTCCAGGCAGCGTTCATCGATAGACATCTCGGCAGCATTGATCTCATGATCAAAGGCAATGGTGTGCACGGCCAATGGAATGTCCCTGTCTACCAGCGACTTGATCGAGTTGGCAATCATCAACTCAACCTTGCCCCCCATGATCAGAATACTCTGTTTCAACTCATTCAACTCAATGTCAAATATGGTACTGATGTGTTCGCGCTGCATTGTCTCTCCTGACCCCCGATAAACGGGATAGATCGTTTACGAATTTTTCTATCAAAACACGTAGGAAACAGATTCTAACTCACTAATCCCGATAAATGGGATAGTTCGTTTACGAATTTTTTCTACCAAAACACGTAAAAAAAAGTTCTAACTCACTAACCGAACCTTCCGGTGATATAGTCTTCGGTCTGTTTTTTCTCCGGGTTGGTAAAAATTGTCCGTGTATCTCCGGCTTCAATCAGCTCCCCGAGATAAAAGAAGGCTGTTATATCCGACACTCTGGCAGCCTGCTGCATGTTATGAGTGACAATAACAATAGTATACTTATCTTTCAGTTCTTCTATCAGCTCCTCAATCTTGAGGGTAGAGAGCGGGTCAAGAGCCGAAGCAGGTTCATCCATCAGGATCACGTCCGGCTTGACGGCAATCGTCCGTGCGATGCAGAGACGCTGTTGCTGTCCGCCTGAAAGTTCCATGGCATTTGCTTTGAGCCGATCCTTGACTTCATCCCAGAGCGCAACCCGTTTCAGGCTCGACTCAACAATTTCGTCTGCATCCGCCCTGATCAGACGACCGCTCAATTTGTAGCCGGCAATAACGTTATCATAGATCGACATGGCTGGAAAGGGATTCGGTTTCTGAAATACCATGCCAACCCGACGGCGGATGAGCACGGGATTACTTGATCGATCGTAAATATCGGTATTGTCCAGAATGATGCTTCCGGTAACTCGCGCCGAGGCTACCATATCGTGCATTCTGTTTATGGAACGCAGCAGGGTTGATTTGCCGCACCCCGAAGGACCGATGATGGCGGTTACCCTGTTTTGTGGAACGTCCAGGGACACATCCTTGATAGCATGCGTCTCGCCGAAATATACGTTCAAATTTTCAATCTTAATTTTGTTTGTCATGAACCCCTCAGTCTGCTGTGGCTTTGAAAAAGTTGTAATCATATCCTGCCTTCATGATGCGCATCAGACTACGTCATGGGCTTTTGCCTGCCGAACAGCCTCGCGACCAGAGAAAGCCCGAACATGATAACGACAAGGACCAGGGCGCCGGCCCAGGCCAGACGATGCCAATCCGCATATGGTGAAATAGCAAAATTAAATATCTGCAACGGCAGCGCTGCCATCGGCTCGGTGAGTTTTCTGCCCCAAAACTGGTTGCCCAGGGTGGTGAAAAGCAACGGCGCCGTTTCTCCTGCCACACGGGCAATAGAGAGCAGGATGCCGGTGACGATCCCCTTGAGGGCGCTACGCAGGGTCACCTGCAAGGTGGTCCGCCAGAAGGAAACCCCCAAGGCCAGAGATGCCTCACGCAACGTGCCCGGCACCATTTTGAGCTGTTCCTCGGTGGTGCGCAGGACGATGGGGATTATGATCAATCCGAGCGCAACCGCCCCTGCAAGGGCAGAAAAACCATGCATCGGCACCACGATCAGCGTATAGGCGACCAGGCCCGTAATGATGGAGGGAACACCGGAGAGGACATCGGCGCTGAAGCGAATTATATTTGCCAGGCGGTTGCCTTCGTATTCGGAAAGATAGAGGGCACCGAATATGCCGGTAGGAATGCCGAACAATGATGCCATGAAGAGAAGAATGGCTGAACCGACCAGCCCGTTGGCCATGCCTCCTCCGCTTTCACCGGGCGGATTCGGGATTTGGGTGAAGAAGTCCAGGTTGATGGCACCGGCTCCCTCTTTAACAATGTGGAAAAAGATCAGGATCAGGGGAGTGAGAACAAGAAGTGTCGCAACGCCCATCAGGATCATCATTCCGGCATTTTTTATCGACCGTGCGACCATGCCGTTCATATATGACCTCCGGCGCTGCGTTGGCGGGTAACTCCCCAGATGAGGACGCGCGCCATAATGTTAATGAGCAGGGTCAGTACCAGCAAAATCAGGCCAATCTCCATAAGCGCGGCAGAATGGAGCTTTGAAGTGGCTTCAGCAAATTCATTGGCAATAACACTCGGCATGGTATAGGCGGGGTCAAGCAGGGAGAGTGATATCTGCGGCGCATTGCCGATGACCATTGTTACCGCCATGGTTTCTCCGATTGCCCGTCCAAGGCCGAGGACTACGGCACCAAGGATGCCGGAACGTCCGTACGGCAGAACCGCCATGCGGATCGTTTCCCACCTGGTAGCTCCCAATGCCACGGCTGCTTCCTTCTGGCTTTTGGGAACGGCTAGGAGCACCTCTTTTGTTATCGAAGTGATGATTGGAATGATCATGATCATGATGATGATGACCGCTGCCAGCATGCCGACACCGTAGGGGGCGCCGCGAAAAAAAGGCAAAAAGCCGAAGTGATCAACAAGAAAAGGCTCAACGGTACGTTGAAGCCAGGGGGCCATGACCAGAATGCCCCAGAGTCCGTAGATGACGCTCGGAATGGCAGCCAGCAATTCTACCAGGGAAGCAATTGCCCCGCCCAGTTTTCCCGGTGCAATTTCGGTGATGAAAAGCGCGGTACCTACCGATAGGGGTGTGGCGATGATAATAGCAAGAAGCGACGAAACGATGGAACCCCATATATAGGGAAGCGCTCCAAATTGCCCTTGCACCGCATCCCAGTTGGAACCGGTGATGAATTTCCAGCCGAACTGCTTTAACGCCGGAACACTCTCAACCGCCATTCCGACCGTAATCAGAAGCAGAATGAGTATGATGCTGGAGGCAAATCCAAGAGTTATCATCTTGAAAATGCGATCTCCGCTAAATCCCCTTGCGGAATCGATGTCTCGTACTTGTTCGTCGTGCGACACGGTCGCCTCCACACTGTCGTAATGAAACTGATTCATAATTGCAACAATTCCCTAACCAGTAAAGAGGCGCAGAGCGAGTTTCGATCTGCGCCTCTTCAGGTTTATCATCTTGGTTGATTACTTGATGCCGGCAATGGTCTTTTCCACCATCTTGACAACGTTAGGAGGAAGCGGCGCATAGAGCAGTGGTGCAGCTAGCTTCTGGCCTTTCTTAAGCTCCCACTTAAGGAACTCAACCAGTTTTTTACCTTTGGCGGCATCTTTTTGATGTTCATACACCAGCAGCCAGGTAAAACCAGCGATCGGATAGGCATCTTTACCCGGCTGGTTCACCAGGGAGATACGGTAGTCGCTCGGCATATGTTTGGCAGCCCCAGCCGCAGCGGCTGTAGTGCTCTTGATGGACGGTACGACATAGTGTCCGTCGCGATTTTTTAAGGTTGCAAACGGAAGCTTGTTCTCAAAGGCATATGCCAGTTCTACATAGCCCACCGAGTATGCGGTATTCTTTACCTGTCCGGCTACACCTTCGTTACCCTTGCCACCCAGACCTGCAGGCCACTTGACCGAGGTACCCATACCGACTTTGCTCTTCCATTCAGGGCTGACGTTGGAAAGATAGTCGGTGAAGATTGCTGTAGTGCCGCTGCCATCGGACCGGTGTACGACGATGATCGGTTTGGCGGGCAGTGCGACGCCCCGATTTTCGTCTGCGATCTTGGGGTCGTTCCACATGGTGATCTTGCCGAGGTAGATGCCGGAAATATCATCAGCTGACAGCTTGAGGCCGGTGTTAACACCTGGAACATTATAGGTCACAACAACTGCACCCATGACCGTCGGGATGTGAACCAACTTGCCGGGGGCAGCTTTCAGTTCGGCATCGGTGAGAAATTTGTCGCTGGCGCCGAAATCAACCGTCTGCTCGGTAATCTGTTTAATTCCTCCGCCGCTGCCGATGGACTGGTAGTTGAATTTGACCGATGTGTCGATCTTGGCGTACTCGCCGAACCATTTGGAGTAGATCGGGTAGGGAAAGGTTGCTCCTGCTCCATTAATAAGGGTCTCCGCGCTTGCTGCTCCCGCCATGGCACAGATCGCTACCAGAGCGGCAAGGGTATTTCTCATCTGTTTGAACATGTACTGTTCCTCCTTCGGATTTGTTACATCTTTATATTCACATCATAACAGACTACTGTTACAACGATGTTACAGGTTGGAAAAGCTTCCGTTAATTTTAACATGTTACACCTGTTTTTTTACCGTAAACGAGAACATCGACCCTTTCCCCGTTTCACTTGAAACCGAAACCGTGCCGCCATGCAGCTGCACGATATGTTTGACAATAGCTAACCCGAGCCCGGTTCCTCCCTGCTCTCGGGTTCTGGCTTCATCAACCCGGTAAAAGCGTTCGAAGATTCGCGGCAGGTCTTTATACGGGATACCAATGCCGGTATCAGCTACCGACACCCGGACAAATTCACCATGATCTTCGGTAAACAGGCGGAGTGACCCTCCTTCAAGAGTGTATTTTATCGCGTTCTCAAGGAGGTTCACCACCACCTGTTCAAGCCGCCCCTGATCAGCCATTATGCGTGGCAAGGAGCCACCCGTTGATTCATTTATGATTGTAATATTTTTTTGTGTGGCGCGTTCCTGAAGCAACACGCAGGCCTTGGCTATGGTTCCGGAAATATCCATCGGATTGAGCTCAAGCAGCGCCTCTTTTGATTCAAGGCTTGAAAGCGTAAGAATGTCATTTATCAAATTGGTAAGCCGCTCCGAGTGGTTGTGAATAATCTCCACAAAGCGTTTTGCGTTGAGAGTATCCGATTCAAGAGCACCGTCCAACAGAGTTTCTGCATAGCCCTTGATGATGGTCACCGGCGTCCGCAGTTCATGGGAGACATTGGCAACAAAGTCTCTGCGCATGTTTTCCGCTTTCTTCAGGTCGCTGATATCATGGAATACCGCGACAACCCCCTGTCTGATGCCATCAACATTCAACGGGACCCAGTGAGTAAAAAGGGTGCAATCGTTTGGCGGGATGGCAATTTCCCGTACCAGTTCATTTACATCCGGCTTGCCAAGATCGTTGAAGGCATCCAACAGATCCGGGTGCCGCGAAATTTCAACCAGCCGCTTACCCTCTACGTCGCCGGAAATTGAAAAGAGACGGCGGAAGGCAGGGTTTACCAGGCTTATGGTCCCGTCGGGAGCCGCCACCATGATCCCTTCGCCCATGCTGCGCAAGATGGTGTCAAGACGCTGCTTGTCAGCTGAAAGGCGCTGCACCTGGACTTCGATACGTTCCGACATGTCATTGAGAACCGCAGCCAACATACCGATCTCATCGTTGGAAGTTACCGGGATTTTGAATTTGCTCACCCCGTGACCGATACGTGCGGCTGCATCGGCCATGTCACGCAACGGCCTGGACGTCAGATTGGAAAAGATATACCCGAACAGGAGTGCTACCAGTATGGTTACAACTGTTGCACCGCCGACCACACCATGCAGCGTGTTCCGTGCAGACGTGAGATATTCCAGCGGCAAGGCAAGACGAATGATGCCGCCAGTGCTCCCACTGCCATACGTCATAGCCGAGTAAAGCATCGAAATCCTTATGGTTTCAGAATAACGCAGTGAGGTCCCATATCCGTTTTTAAGCGCTTCCTGAACCTCGGGACGCTGCAGATGGTTCTCCATTTGCGCCATTTGTGCCTGCCCGACTTCCGAATCACCGACCACCGTGCCGTTAGGTGCGATCAGTGTGACCCTGGCCTTGGTGACCGTTCCAATCGATTCAGCAAGCTGCTGTGGAGAGGTCACCTGATTGTTACTTATCACCAGCAGCCGGGCCAACTGCGTCTGGCTGATCAGGTTGGCCCGGCTCTCCTCGATCATCTTTTGGCGCAGAGTATGATTGAAATAGAGATAGAAACTTCCGGTAATCAACGCGATCAGAAAGACGTAGGACAGCACCAGCTTGGTTCGAAATCCCATAGTATTACTCCTCTATCTTGTAGCCGAAACCACGGACAGTCTTGATGATGTCGCTTGGTGCGCCCAATTTTCCGCGCAGACGTGTTACATGTGTATCAACGGTTCTGGTATCGCCGGAGTTATTGTATCCCCAGACTCTCTGCAGCAATTGTTCGCGACTCTGTACGCATTCTTTTTTCTCCGCCAGGTAGAGCAGCAGCTTGAACTCGGTACTGGTCAAATCTATCTCGACTCCGGCGCTCATTACCGTATGACGCTGTTTATCGATGGTAATTTCACCGATAGTGAACAGATCGGCGCGCGATGTCTCTACCTCATGCTCAAAGCGCCGCATGACCGCTTTGACCCGCAACGCCACTTCACGCATTGAAAACGGCTTGACGATATAATCGTCGGCACCGACCTCGAAACCGACCACGCGATCAATTTCGTCACCCTTTGCCGTTATCATGATAATCGGGACATGAGCGGTACGAGAATCCTTGCGAAGCGCCTTGCAGACTTCCGTCCCCAGCAACCCCGGCAACATCAGATCCAGCAGGATCAAGTCAGGAATATCAGTGCAAGCCCGTTCCAGACCAAGTTTGCCATCATAAACACAGGTAGCGGCAAACCCTTCCTTCTCAAGGTTGAAGGCCAGAAGCTCCGCAAGGTCTTTTTCGTCCTCGATAATCAGTACTTTCTTCTTCATGCCACGCTCCTACCCTTGTTTCACAATAATTTCAACCACATTCTGACTCTTTTTTTATACTTGTAACATATATTTGTTACATCAATGTTACAGACGCATTAATATTTTGTAGAACTTGCATCGATGCGGAGCATACGTCACCCCATGATAAGCAGAATTGTATGTTTGATAAATTATTTCCCGCCAAAATAACGCAGGAAACAATTTGATAGGTACCATAAAATTCACAAAGATTTTATCTGACCTCCACCTGATTGTAATACTGCTCGTATATACTGAATAAAAACAAAGGGAGGAAACTGCGATGAAAATCAGATTAAATGAAGACTATTACTTCTGGTGCTGCGACTGGTGCGACTCTGAAAACCTGGTACTCTGGACAAAACTGCAGGAGGGGACCACATGCGGCGCATGCCACCGGCTGATGACCATGCCGGACAAGAGCGGCGTTGTCATGACTAGCACAATAGCTGCGGGATTGTGCTAGTCATGCGCGGGTGGCTGGCATATCTGGCCGAATGGTGCACTCTGCCGCTACGGGGCGGTTTTGCTGAACTGGACATGCAGATTGATAAATTGCGTTTGTTACGAGACTCCTATCAGGATGCGTTACCAGAGCAGCGACATAATCAGACCACTGATAAAAAGAAAGGTGGCGAACAGTTGTGCATGCAGTAACCCACAATCAGGAATGTCAATTACCATCTTTCGGCATACTTTGTTTTGTCCATAACCATGATGGCTCTGATCCTCTCTTGACAGCGTAGCACAAGTAAGCTTGGTTTCAAGTGACGCATAAAAACGTTACGCTGCATGACTGGCACGCGTCATTAGCACGGTCATCTGCCGATATATTTTCTAATTCCAATTGTGGACACAGCGGAGACCGGAGCGTGCAGACCACAATGGATCAATCGGCTGATCTCAGCACATACGTTTATTACATCATTGCTCGATTCTGCCTGACGTTATGATCCCGTTTATACGCAGGATGATACGGTTGTGACAAGTAGCCACATATAATGCAGCGCGTGCAATGGATTATACCTGATTCAAGAATGATCTCATGATCCATGACTCCAATCTTGGCCTTACATTTTGGACAGTCCATACCAACCTCCCTTGAAATATAACCGGCAGCCAGGCGGCACCCCGGTTCGTAGGCAGTCGTTTACCAGCGGGCACACTGTGGCGCCCCCTATCTGCAAGGCCGATGAGGGCCGGATTCAGGCCCCGACATGGCACAGCATCATCCAGCTGAATGCTCCGTTATGAAAGAAACCACTGCAGCCCTTATTCCGTCTCTGATCAGTCCGGTTGCCGTCAACTTCTGTTCCCATTCTCCCTCAAGAACTGCCGGGTCGGCAAAGCTCCACTGAATCCTCTTGGTGACTCCGGGGAAAACCGGGCACCGCTCGGCATTGGCGCCATCGCAGACAGTGATGACATAATCGAACAAGTTTCCTTTCTTAAAGAAATCGAACACGCTTTTTGTCCGGTTGGCCGATATGTCTTTTCCTGCAGTTTTCATGGCCTCGACGGCCAAAGGATTGAGCGTCCCCGGTTCAAGTCCGGCACTTTGAGCTTCAAAGCGGTCTCCGGCGAGCTGATTGAGGAAGGCCTCGGCCATCTGGCTGCGAGCACTGTTGTGAACGCAGACAAAAAGCACCTTGATTTTTCTTTGTGTTGTCATGAATATTTCCTTTTGCTCGTCTATATATTTTCCAAGTTCATTATGCAGCTGTTTCAGCGTGAGAAAATAATAGCAAATAAACAGTTACAGCTGTGTGCCGTGTTGGCAAATTGTGCGTAACATGTGCTGGATGGTATTCACGTTCGTAGTGGGCTCTTCAAGACATGTACCTCTTTTGCTCCTGGATACAGTAGTTCTGCAAATACTAACTATTCGGTTGATCTGTTGAAATGCCTTGATTCATGTCCCGGCCTCTCTATCTATGCTGTCATCCCCCATCAAAATTTTTCAAAAAATTCACTGGAACGCCACGGAAGCGTAACATAGCCATGCTATCTTCCGTGCTGAAGCAAACAACAGGATAATGATTTGTTCAGTAACAGATATATCCAACAACGGAAGCAGCAGAGAACAAAGACATGGACACCATGCACCTGGAGGAACATATGAACCGGTACCACACATTAAGCATCGGCACGAAGATACTGACTGGTTTTCTTGTTGTCGCCTGCGTCGCGATCATCTGCGGGGTATATTCCACCGGCGTGATCTGGGAGGTAACCAAGCGCGGCTCGCTCATGTATACTTCCAATATCGTTCCCATCAGCGACCTGACGGATGCGGTCAACGGCTACCAGACCAGCCGGTATCTCCTGAGGGATATCCTCATCGACCAGTCACCCCAGGAGCAGAATGTGCACCTGGAAAAGCTCAAGCAGATCAACGACAGGGTCGACAAGAGCCTGGCCGCCTTCATCCGCTCCAATCATTCGCCCGAAGCGGTGGCGCTCCACAAGCAGATCACCGATGACTTGAAGCTGTATGACAGCTTCAGACAGAAGACGATAGAGCTTGCCATGTCGGGCCGCCGTGACGAAGCCGCCAACATCGAGCGTAATGTTGCTTCCGATGTTGTCGACAGGATAGACGGGAATATCACCAAAATCATCGCCCTCAATAAGACCCAGGCCCTTGCAAGGTATACCAACAACAGCACATCGGCTCGCATGGCTCTCTATGTTAACATCATGCTGCTCATCATAGGTGCCATGGGTTCACTTATCGTAGGGTATATCCTCTCCAGAGGCATCACACGGACCCTCACACAACTTTCCGATGCGGTGGAGTCCATTGCCGAGGGCAATTTAACTGCCACCGTGGCCGCCAATTACCCTCCGGACTCACGCAACGAGCTCCATCTCTTTGCACGCAATATTGACCGTATGGCCGACACCCTCCGTTCCGTAATCACCAGAATCGCTAACGACTCACGCGAACTTACCTCAGCATCCGGAAGACTCAATCACACGATTGAATCAATGGTGCAGAGTGCCGAGGGCGCCTCGGCCCAGATCCATACCGTATCGGCATCAAGCGAGGAGATGAATCAGACGGCATCCGAGATCGCCCGCAACTGCTCCACCGCTGCGGGAAATGTATCACAGGCACACGACGGCATTACCCAGGGACAACATCTCATGACCGAATCCATAAACTCCATGCAACGTATCGGCGACCATGTCCGGGAAACTTCAAAGGTCATCGCTCAACTGGGGCAGAAATCTGTCCAGATTGAAGAAATAACCTCCACCATCGATTCCATCGCCGACCAGACAAACCTGCTTGCCTTGAATGCTGCCATCGAGGCGGCTCGTGCCGGTGAACACGGCCGGGGGTTCGCGGTGGTGGCCGATGAGGTGCGCGCCCTCGCATCACGAACCACTGCGGCAACCAGAGAGATTTCCGCCATGATCCAGGCAATACAGTCTGAAACAAACCGTGCAATAGCGGCCATGGGCAACAGTGTCGGTGAAGTGGAGGAAGGAACAAAGATGATGGTCAGAACAGGCAACGCTCTCCAGACCATTACCGAATCCATCTGCCTGATTTCTTCCGAAGTTGGCCAGATCGCCACGGCGGCCGAAGAGCAAAGCGCCTCAATCTTTGAGATCTCCACGAATATTCAGCGCGTGACAGTAACAATCGCCGAAAATGCCGACGGAACACAGGAGTTTGCCACGGCGGCATCCGGACTGGACACCATGGCCACTGACCTGCGGTCCATGGTGGGAAAATTCCGGTTGGAGCAGGAGTTGTCATACGGAGTGAACTATGAAGAACCCAGCCGGGAAATTTTGTACCCGGGGCTTGCGCCGCTGCCTGCGTAACGGGTGTACTTGTACGCTACCTACAAGAAAACATGCCGCAGGCGGCAGCACAGATCATTATTAGTCATCAATCCGCGGGTAAAATGGACCTGTCCTGCCGGCGGAACCGAAGAGTCAGAGGGTTTCAAACTCCAGATTGTCAATGGATTCTTTGACCTTGGAGATGAATGTGCGGCGCCGTGATTCTCTCAAATCCCTGTATAACGCATTATGATCTAATTTATATCCGGATGAATTCCTGATCGCATAAAACTCCTTATGCCGGGGATTGTTACACAGGTAACTGAAACCAAAACTGACGGCAAAATCACATACTGGGTTTTCGACCATGCAGCCGGAATAATCCGCTATTAATGGCTTTGTCAGGCATTCTCGCATTGTCGGTTCCTTTCAACCTGGCGTTTATGGGAAGTATAGCGAAGAGAGGGTTACAGCGGTGTGCCGTGTTGGCAAAGTGTGCGTGACACCATCATGCGACCATGGCGACACGCCTGCAGCTGAGGTAAAAGCGGGGATGATGATTATTTTTATAAATAGCCCCTGATAGGAACCAGTCTGTGGTGCGGAATATTTTCGCGATCGCACCAGAATTCTTCCAATTCTTCAACGAGCAGCCTGTCCAGCCCGGAATCCCTGACGAACTCATCCCTCAGTCCGGCGTCACCTTGGGAGACAATAATAGGGAGGAGCGTGTTCATGTAGATCAGCGAGCTCTTCGCAAGCCGCAGGCCGACATCGAAGAGGTTGTCGGGGATATCCCCGTTCAGAACA
>JGI24147J20444_1000424_pt1 | contig 27545 bp, 26 predicted proteins | sample BarGraIncub1133A_FD_20444 | JGI IMG/M metagenome (IMG submission 20444) | reverse complement strand
TTCCTCTGCGGTATCATGGCCGCCGAGCTGGGAATAAACGTCAAACAGGCCAAGCGTGCCGGACTGTTGCATGACCTGGGCAAAGCGGTCGACCATGAAGTTGAAGGGTCGCATGCGGTTATCGGTGCCGAACTGGCCCGTAAATATGGCGAAACCCCCAAGATCGTGCATGCCATCATGGCACATCACGAAGATGAGAAACCGAACTCGGTACTGGCTATTCTGGTACAGGCCGCTGATGCGCTTTCCGGAGCACGTCCCGGCGCGCGTCGTGAGATGATGGAAACCTACGTCAAGCGCCTCGGTGATCTGGAGCGCATTGCCACATCGTTTGGCGGTGTGCAGTCGTCATTTGCGATCCAGGCCGGTCGTGAAATCCGCGTCATGGTTTCCAGTGAACAGGTCAGTGATGATCAGTCTGTGGTCATGGCCCGTGATATCGCCAAGAAAATTGAGGCTGAAATGACCTATCCGGGCCAGATCAAAGTCAATGTTATACGCGAAACCCGTTCAGTAGAATATGCCCGTTAAGATTTTATTTATAGGCGATATTATCGGTAAGCCGGGCCGTCAGGCACTGTCGCGTGAGCTGCATCGACTGGTGGACCGGCACACGATCGATATCGTGATTGCCAATGGTGAAAATTCTGCCGGCGGTTTCGGCCTGACAATTGAGGTGGCAAAAGAGCTGTTCAACCAGGGGGTTCACCTGCTGACGGGTGGTAACCACATCTGGGACAAGAAAGAGCAGGTCCCGCTGGTTCTGGCTGATTCGCGCATTATCCGTCCGGCCAACTATCCGGCCGGTGCGCCGGGGGTCGGTAGCGCAGTTCTGACGACACCGGGCGGGGTCAAGGTCGCGGTCCTCAATCTTGAAGGGCGGGTGTTTATGAAAAGCCTGGAGTGTCCTTTCCTGGTTGCCGATCGTGAAATAAAACGTCTCAAAGAAGAGACCCCGATTATTTTTGTCGATTTTCACGCCGAGGCGACATCGGAAAAATCGGCATTGGGATGGTATCTGGATGGTCAGATCAGCGCTCTGGTCGGCACTCATACCCACGTGCAAACGGCAGATGAGCGTATCCTTCCTCAGGGAACGGCCTTTTTAACTGATGCCGGTATGACCGGCAGCTTTGATTCAGTTATCGGGATGGGCAAGGAAGAAACCATTTACCGTTTTTTGACCCAGTTGCCGGCCAAGTTTGAAGTGGCCAAGAAGGATATCCGCCTGAATGCCGTCGTGATCGGCGTGGACGAGACAAGCGGCAAGGCTGTCAGTATTGAACGAATAAACATGCCCTGCTGAGATTAAATCTTTGAAAAGCATTTAAACACGGAGACACGGAGAACACGGAGAAAACCGGGAAGAATCATTTACTGTTGAAACAGGGCAAAGCAGCGCAGCCTTTTTGTTCTTGATTCTCTCAGTTGCTCAGTTGCTCCGTGTTATTAGATTTTAGGAGCTATTTATATGTCCGTATCCGAACAGATGGCCGTCATCAAACGCGGCACCGTTGAAGTGTTGATCGAAAAGGAGTTGGAAGGTAAGCTCGCAAAGTCCATTTCGACCGGAGTACCGTTGATCATAAAGGCGGGCTTTGATCCAACCGCGCCCGATCTGCATCTGGGGCACACCGTGCTGATCCAGAAGCTGCGTCAGTTCCAGCAGCTGGGTCATGAGGTCAATTTTCTGATCGGGGATTTTACCGGCATGATCGGCGATCCGACCGGCACATCAGAGACCCGTAAGGTGCTGACCCGCGCTGATGTGCTCAGAAATGCCGAAACATACAAGGAACAGGTGTTCAAAATTCTCGATCCGGGTAAGACCAAGGTTGTGTTTAACTCGACCTGGTTGAATGAGCTCGGCTGTGGCGGCATGATCGGGCTGGCCTCAAAATACACCGTTGCCCGGATGCTTGAACGGGATGACTTCCATAAACGATATACGACCCAGCAGCCGATTGCCATCCACGAATTTCTCTACCCGCTGATTCAGGGGTATGACTCTGTTGCGATGAAGGCCGATGTGGAGCTGGGGGGGACCGACCAGAAATTCAACCTGCTGATGGGGCGCGAACTGCAGCGTGAATGGGGCCAAGCACCGCAGTGTGTCCTGACCATGCCGCTCCTTGAGGGGCTGGATGGTGTCAACAAGATGTCCAAATCACTCGGTAACTACATCGGTATCAGCGAGTCGGCCGACGAGATCTTCGGCAAGGTGATGTCAATCTCTGATGAGCTGATGCTTCGCTACTACGAGCTGCTGTCCGACATGACCCTGGCTGAGATTGAACTGCTTAAGCAGGAACTTAAGGATCATATCCTGCACCCCATGGCTGCTAAAAAGAGGCTGGGGCGCGAGATCGTCTCCCGTTTCCACGGTGCCGGCGCCGGAGAGGTTGCCGAAGAGAATTTCGTCAAACGCTTTAAGGATAACGAAATTCCTGAGGATATGCCGCAGGTAAGCTTTGTGCTGGCCGACGGCGCGATCCTGCTGGCGAGGGCTATGACCGAAGCCGGACTGACAAAGTCCAACGGCGAGGGACGCCGTGCCATAGACCAGGGGGGAGTCAAGCTGGACAACGAGAAGGTCAGCGACACCAATCTGGAGCTGGCCGCGGCGGGCGAGTACATCGTCCAGATCGGCAAGCGCCGCTTCGCCCGGATTGTGGTTTCATAACCTACTGTTTTATCGCTGAATACAAAGCGGGGCCGGCATTTTGCCTGTCCCGCTTTTGTGTTTTATTGCTGTTGGCGTACCCGTAATAATTAGTGTGTTTTTTGATTGATCTTGCAATAATAGACATGCATAATACCGGACATGATTGATCTTATTGCCCTGCATAAACTCCTGTCCTCCTATCCTATAGTTACCCTGCTCGGGCCGATCTTCCTCCTGATCGCAATCATACTGGCAGTATATTATCTGCGCATCTCACGCCGTCTGCGCGTTCAGATCGCCCTGCAGGAACGGATGGACGTGATGTTGCGCAAGCTTTCCTCTGCGGTTGAGAACAGCCCCGCCTCCATCGTGATTACTGATCACGAAGGGGTTATCGAGTACGTCAATCCAGCCTTCAGCAGTTTGACCGGATATGGTGCGGACGAGGCGCTCGGGCAAAATCCACGTATCCTGAAGGGTGGCGAACAGCCTGATGAGTTTTACCGTGAAATGTGGGAGACTCTGCTGCGTGGTGAGGTATGGAGGGGTGAATTTCATAATAAACACAAGGATGGCACTCTGTTTTGGGAGGCGGCCTCCATTTCTCCGATAATCGATGCGCATGGCAACATATCCCATTTTGTTGCGGTAAAAGAAAATATTACCGACAAGAAAATGCTGCTGGAGCAGCTGGAGCATATGGCCAGTTTCGACATGCTGACAGGTCTGTCCAACCGGCGCATGTTTCTCGATCATCTGGACCAGAGTGTGGAGCTTGCCCGCCGCAACGTAAAACGCTTTGCCCTGATGTATATTGATCTGGACGGTTTCAAACAGATCAATGACAGCTATGGGCATGAGGCCGGCGACCTGGTACTGAAGACGGCGGCGTCCCGACTGTTGGGTTCCGTCCGGTTGTCGGACCGCGTTGGGCGCATGGGGGGCGATGAGTTCACGGTCGCCCTGGGTACCATCAACCAGTACAATGATGCGGGTCATGTGGCGGATAAAATCCTGGAATCGTTGCGACGCCCCATAACACTGCCGAACGGCACAACCGGGCATATTGACGCCAGCATTGGCATCAGCGTTTTTCCCGTTGACGGCACCGATGGCGACGGCCTGATGGCTGCTGCCGACGATGCCATGTATGAGGTCAAGCGTAATGGCAAGAGCGGTTGGCGATTTGTTTCCCCGCCCACCGACGCCGGGCATGACGATTGACAGTATGTCTGCTCTGACAGATGCACTGAAAAAGGTACTTGTAATGCATAAAGAGATGAACGGCAGTTCGCAGCAACAAGATGTCTGTGATCTGCAAATTAATACCAGTCGCTACGATCAACTGCGTCATGCCATTAATCAGCATGCCATAGTCAGCGCCACCGATGAGGAGGGATATATTGTCGAGGTGAATGACAAATTTTGTGCAATCAGCGGTTACAGTCGCGCTGAACTGATCGGGCGTAACCACCGAATTGTCAAGTCGGACATCCACCCCAACTCCCTGTATCGGGAAATGTGGGCGACGATCGCCAGCGGTAAAGTATGGCAGGGAACCGTCTGTAATCGCAGGAAGGATGGCGGCTATTATTGGGTTGAGGCGACCATCGTGCCCATTCTGGATGAACATGGTCTCCCCTGGCGCTATATATCGATCCGCACCGATATTACCGGATTCAAGCAGGCCCACGAACAGCTGACACAGGAACTGGGGCGGACTCATGCCCTGCTTGAGGCGCTGGGCGAGGGGGTCTTCGGCGTCAATTCTCTGGGTGTATGCTCCTTTATCAACCCGGCCGCCATGGAGATGCTTGGCTATGAACAGAGTGACGTGCTGGGAAAAAATGCCCACCTGCTTTTTCATGGTTCCGCAGCTCTCATTTCCCAGGTGCCGGAAGGAGAATGTCCGGTCTGCGACACCCTGAAGGACGGTATATCGCGCAAAACAGATGACAACAATCTCTTTCGTAAGGACGGCACCCTTTTGCCGGTCAGCCTCTCCGTAAGTCCAATAGGTTGCAGTGACGGCGGCAGTGGCTGTGGTGTCGTCGCCGTTTTCCGTGATCTGACCCGGCGCAAAGCGATGGAAGCCGGTCTGATCTCCGCGCGGGACGAGGCACAGGCCGCCAATCAGGCAAAATCCCTGTTTCTTTCCAACATGAGTCATGAACTTCGCACCCCTCTGAACGCCATCCTCGGCTTTGGTCAGCTTCTGGAGGCCGATCCGGAACTAAACCCGGACCAGATTGATTCGGTGCAGGAGATAACCAACGCCGGAAGTCACCTGCTGGAGCTGGTAAATGAGGTGCTGGACCTGGCCAGAATCGAATCCGGCCGGCAGGCGCTGACACTTGGACCGATTGTTTTGGATGAGCTGGTGGATGAATGCGTGTCCCTGATACAGCCGCTGGCCACGAGCCGCGGTATCTGTTTTGCTCTTCCTGCTGTTTCTGGATGTACGCTGCGTGCCGACCGCACCCGCCTAAAACAAGCCGTTGTCAATCTGTTCAGCAACGCCGTCAAGTATAACCGTCCCAATGGGGAGGTACGGCTGGAATATGAGTTGCCGAGCGAAGAGTGCATACGCATTCACGTGATTGATACCGGCGCCGGTATTGCGCCGGAACTATTGTCGGAACTGTTTCAACCGTTTCACCGTCTGGGACAGGAGCTAGGCGGAGTTGAGGGTACCGGCATCGGTCTTGCCATTACCAAACAGCTTATCGAGGCGATGGGAGGAGCGGTGGGTGTGACCAGCATCCTCGACAAGGGGAGTGACTTCTGGCTGGAACTACCGCGAACGGCAGCCGCTGAAAACGAGGGGGGCGCCATACCATGACCAGCACGGATAAGCGACCAGCAGAGTTCGCCACTTTGGCAATCTCTGAACAAGCTCTGCGTGCGATTGAAGCCCGATTGAATAAAACCCAGGAGATCGCGCATCTGGGTAGTTGGGAGCTGGATACTCAAACAGGGCAACTGATTTGGTCGGATGAGGTTTATCGCATCTTTGGATTTATTCCGCAGGAATTTGCCCCTACCTATGAGGCGTTTCTTGATTCGGTGCACCCGGAAGATCGTGATTTGGTTAACTCAGCATATTTAGTTTCGGTTCAAGAGGATAAAGACAACTATGAGATTGAGCACCGGGTTGTCCGTAAGCACAGTGGTGATGTTCGCTATGTGTATGAAAAATGCGAACATATTAGAGATGCTGCAGGCAAAATTATACGCTCTGTGGGTATGGTGCAGGACATCACCGACCGCAAACAGGTGAATGATTCGCTTGTGCAGCAAACGCTGCAGGTCGAACTGTTAACAAACGAGCAGCAGTTTATTCTGAGTACCATGCCGATAGGTGCACTCTTTATCAAGGACCGCAAGGTACGAGTATCCAACCCCGCTTTTGACACTATTATGGGGTACGAAGTCGGAAGTACATTTGGGATGAATAGCGCTGAGTTCTATCACGACAGCGAAACGTATGAGCGTGTCGGAAAAGAAGCATATGCGGCAATTGCCAACGGTGGAATCCACACTATAGATACGGTGTTGAAAAAGAAGGACAGCGCTCTGATCTGGTGCAGCATGGTGGGCCGGGCAGTGAATGCTGCAAAGCCTGAGGATGGTTCCATCTGGATGATTCAGGATATCACCGAGCGGAAGCGGTCTGAACAGAAACTGCTTGAGTCAAATCGTCTGCTCAGGGAGGCAATAGAGGAGGCCGACTCCGCCAACCGGGCCAAGAGCGAATTTTTATCACGCATGAGCCATGAACTGCGGACCCCGATGAACGCCATTATCGGTTTTACGCAGTTGCTGGAGGATGACCGGAGCCATCCACTTTCCGATGATCAGCAAGATAGCCTCCATGAGATAAGCAAGGCGGGAAATCACCTGCTTGAATTGATCAATGAAGTGCTGGATCTTGGCCGGATAGAAAACGGCCGGTTGTCGCTTTCCCTCGAACCTTTGGAATCCGGGGATATCTGCTCTGAATGTGTCTCCCTGCTGAGGCCGCTGGCGGTGGAGCGCGGCATTACGGTTACCGTTGCCCCAGGGGGGGCTGCATGGATCATCGCGGATCGGACCAGGCTGCGCCAGGTGCTGATCAATCTGATCTCCAACGGCATCAAGTTCAATCTTGAAGGGGGAACGGTTGAAGTAGGCTTTGATCTGCTGCCGGAGAACCTCATGCGGATCTGGGTGCGCGACACCGGACCCGGCATCGAGCCGGAATTTCTGCCCCACCTGTTTCACCCCTTTGAGCGTGCTGCCGCCGTCGATGGCCTGTTTGAAGGTACCGGCATCGGCCTGGTCCTGGCAAAGCGCCTGACCGAGGCGATGGGCGGGGTTATCGGGGTCGAGACCAGTCTCGGCAGCGGCTCTCTCTTCTGGGTGGAGCTGCCTCAAGCCGGGCAAATAGAGGCGATTGATGCCCTCCCGGTCGTTTCGACGGCGCCTCTGTCCGTTCTGCCTGCCTGCGAACGGCAGGTGCTGTATATCGAAGATAATCCGGCCAATATGCGGCTGGTGAAAAAAATAATATCCGGCCTTGGAGAGGTACGCCTGTTAACCGCTGAATCTGCTGAAGCAGGGTTGGAATTAGTCCGTATCGGCCGGCCTCACCTGATTCTGATGGATATCAACCTGCCGGGAATGGATGGTTTCGAGGCGCTTGACCGCCTGCGGGGGAGCGCGGAAACACGCAATATCCCGGTAGTCGCGGTGACGGCCAGCGCCATGCCGGACCAGGTGCAGCGGGTAATGGCGGCTGGTTTCGATGATTGTCTGACCAAGCCGATCAACCTGCAGCGTTTTGTTGCTGTGGTTGACGCGCTACTGCAGAGACCTGCTCTGGGAGAAAACAAATGATTGAGTCAGTTGAAGCCGCCCATAACAGCAGGATATTGATCGTTGATGATGAACCGGCCAACCTCAAGCTTCTGGAGAAGATGCTTAAGGCGGAAGGCTTCTGTAATCTGGTGCTGATATCCGATCCGCGGCAGGTGAAAGATGCCTATTGTGCCGAACCAACGGCCCTGATTCTGCTCGATATCAATATGCCGCACCTGAACGGTTATGAGGTTATGGCGCAACTGAAGGAGCTGGGCGACCCGTTGCTCCCGCCGATTCTTGTACTGACCGCACAGTCGGGGCGGGACTTCTTGATGCGCGCCCTCAACGAAGGCGCCCGTGATTTCCTCAGCAAGCCGTTTGACCGGTATGAACTTCTTGCCAGGGTCAGAAACCTGCTCGATGCCCATCTGGCACTGCGGCTTAAATTTGACCAGCAGGGGGTTCTCGAAGAAATGGTGCGTCAGCGCACCGCCGAGGTGGTTCAGTCTCGCCTCGAGATAGTCCAGCGCCTGGGGCGCGCCTCGGAGTACCGCGATAATGAAACCGGTCGGCATATCCTTCGCATGAGCCATAGCGCTGCTCTGTTGGCTAAACAGATCGGCTGGAGCGATGAACGCTGCAACCTGATACTGCACACCAGCACCATGCATGATCTGGGGAAGATCGGTATTTCAGATACAATTCTGTTGAAGCCGGCGCGCTTGACTCTGGAGGAGCGGGCGATCATGGAAACCCACACCACGATCGGCGCCGACATTCTGTCCGGATCAAATAATGAACTTCTTGAAACCGGCCGGGTCATAGCGTTGACCCACCACGAAAAATGGGATGGTAGCGGCTATCCACACAAACTGTCCGGTGAAACTATTCCGATGGAGGGGCGTATCGCCGCAATTGTTGATGTCTTTGACGCTCTTACCTCCGTGCGTCCCTACAAAAAAGCCTGGCCCGTGGATGAGGCTGTTGAGGATATGCGCCAGCAGAGCGGGGCACATTTTGATCCGGAGCTTGTGGAGCACTTTCTGACGATCCTGCCGGAAGTCCTCAGGATCGGGGAGCGCTTCTCCGAGCCGTGATGTGCAACATTCGGCATGTTTTACGGAGAGAGTATGCCGGAACCATTGCAATAATATGCAAGTATGGTAATAACAATGCTCAACAAAAAATCGGGAGGGTAAGAACATGGGGTTTTTTGGTAGCAGCAACAAAGCGGAGTTGATCGAGAAGGACGCCGAAATCAAAAAATTGATGCAAATGTTTGATAACGTTGATAATATTGTCATGCTCTGTGACACCACTCCTGAGAATAAGATATTCTACATGAACTCCCGGGCCAAAGAGACTATGCAGCAAAAGCGCTCCGAGTTGAATGCCGAATTGCGGGGGGCCGATGTCGCAAACTCCTTCAATAATTCCATTCACCAGTACCATAAGGATCCTGATCGCGTCAGACGCATGTTTTCAAATCCCCGCACCGATCTGCCCCACACCGCCGAAATACCGATCGGCGCCATTACCCTCAAGACGACCGCCTATCCGATCTGGGACAGCAGCGACAGCAGCAAGGTGCTCTGTTTTATGGCTTGCTGGAGCGACATTACGTCCGAAAAGCTGATAGAAGAGCACCAATATAAAGAGATCAAGCGGAAGAACTATCTGGAGGAGCGGATCCACCAGATCGCCACGGCGATGGAAGAGATGAGCATGACCGTCAACGAGGTGGCCGGCAATACCAACAATGCTTCTGACTCGGCTTCCCAGGTGTCCGACAATGCCCTTGAAGGGCAAAAAGTTGTCAATCAGGCGGTTAGAGAGATGCAGAAGGTGGCCGAGGTTGTCAGGTCGTCGGCGGTTATTGTCGGTAATCTGGGGGCAACGTCGGAAAAGATCGGCGAATTTGTCAATGTCATTAACGAGATTGCCGACCAGACCAACCTGCTGGCCTTGAATGCGGCCATAGAAGCGGCCAGAGCGGGTGAAATGGGGCGTGGCTTTGCGGTGGTGGCCGATGAGGTTCGCCGGCTGGCGGAGCGGACCATGACCTCAACCAAGCAGATCAGCGCCATGGTGGCCGAGATCCAGAACGGCACCAGGCTGGCGGTTGAGTCGATCGAGCGGGGCAAGACGGAGGCGGAAAAAGGGGAAGCGCTGTCGCACAAGGCTGAAGAGTCGTTGAACTCCATCGTCCAGTCAGTTGAAGAGATCAAGAACATGATTGCCCAGATTGCCACCGCCTCGGAGGAACAGGCGGCGACAGCGACAGTTATTGCCAGCAATCTTGAAGAGATATCGCGGCAATGATGTAAGCGTGAATCTGTGCTATCAGTGTAACGAAAGAGGGACAGGCCTGATCGCCTGTCCCTCTTTGCATGAAAAGCCGATAGAAAACCGGCTACATCTCCATAATCACCGGCAGTATGACCGGTCTGCGCTCAATGGTCTTCTTGCAGAAACGGCGCAGGGCCTGGCGCACTGCGGTTTTAACCTCATCGCCATCACGGCGCATTTCGGCGTTGATTTCCTCCAGCGCAAACGTTACCACCTTGCGGGCCTCTTCCAGATACTCCTGGTTTTCGTCCTCAAAGACAAAGCCGCGCGAGACAATATCCGGTCCGTAAATAATGGCTCCCGTAGACATGTTGAGCCCGATGATGACGACAATCATGCCATCCTCTGAAAGATGTTTGCGGTCTCTCAGTACGATTCTGCCGACATCGCCAACCCCTTTGCCATCGACAAAAACCCTGCCGGAATCTATCTGCTCAACGATCGCAGCGGTATCGGAATAAAAGGAAACTACTTCGCCATTGGTCGCCAGGAGGCAGCGTTCCTCCGGAATGCCGACTTTGCGGGCCAGCTGGATATGTTTGAACAGATGCCGATATTCGCCGTGGATCGGAATGAAGAAGCGTGGCCGTACGGTGTTGAGCATCAATTTAAGCTCTTCCTGGCTGGCGTGTCCGGAAACATGCACCTCGGAAACCTTTTCATGGAAAACTTCGGCGCCGCGACGGTAGAGATGGTTGATCAGTTCCGAGATGGTACGCTCGTTGCCCGGAATGACGCGCGATGAGAGGATGACGGTATCGCCCTTTTCGAGCTTGATCTGTTTATGGTCGTCCATGGCGATGCGGGTCAGAGCACTCATCGGCTCTCCCTGGCTGCCGGTAGAAATGATGCAGACCTGCTCCGGCGGCAGGTGTGGGAGTTCCCGCAGATCCATCAGCTGCTCGTCAGCGATGGTGAGATAGCCCAAATCCCGGGCGATCTGGACATTTTTTACCATTGAACGGCCATTCAACAGGATTTTGCGGCCGCAGAGTGTGGCGACATCGGCGACCTGCTGCACCCGGTGGATACTGCTGGAGAATGCTGCCACGATAATCCGTCCGGAGCATTTCGGGAAGATGTCGGCAAACGCTTCGCCGACATATTTTTCAGAGAGGGTATACCCTTCGCGTTCCACATTAGTTGAATCCGACAACAGCGCCAGAACCCCTGCTTCACCGTAGCGCGACAGGGAGGCCAGGTCGGTCAGCTGGCCATCAACCGGGGTGTGGTCGATCTTGAAATCGCCGGTGTGGATGACCACCCCCTCCGGAGAGGTTATCGCCAGGGCGCAGCCGTCAACTATCGAATGGGCTACGCGCAGGAACTCGACCTGAAAGCAGCCGATGGTTACGGTGTCCCGAGGCTTCACCGTTATCAGCTCCACGGATCCGTCCAGTTTGTATTCCTCGAGCTTGGCGTTTACCAACCCGAGCGTCAGGGCGGTGCCGTAGACCGGCACGTTAAGTTCCTGCAGCACAAAGGGGAGGGCGCCAATGTGGTCCTCGTGCCCGTGGGTCAGGCAGATGGCACGCACGTTTTCGGCCCGCTCTCGAAGCCAGCTGATATCCGGGATTACGTAGTCGATCCCGAGCATGTCGGGTGAGGGAAACATCAGGCCGCAATCGACGACGAAAATATCGTCGCCATACTGGTAGGCCATCATGTTCATGCCGATTTCGCCCAGACCGCCGAGGGCGACAATCTGCAGTGCTGAGTGTGATTCTAATTCATTCATAGGTTATCTTTCATGTTGCAAGGGTATCAGCGCAGCTATCTTTTTGTCACATTTTTCAATCCATGCAGTGCCGGGAGTAACCAGCCAGTGATCGGCGTAGAACGAGCTCCGCAGGGCGCGATACGCAATCAGTGCGCGGGTGATGTCTCCCAGACGTTCATTGGACTCACCGACCTGCCATAACCGCTCGGCTGCCTTTTCAATGGTGGGGTGGTAGGGAATATACATATGCAGCGCCGACTCGAATCCGGCAACAGCGCCCGGAAAATCTCCCCGCCGAAACGCCGCTTCCCCCTGGCTGAATTGGCTGTCCATTCGCCACCAAGTGCTACCAAGAAACATCAGCAGGCTGACCAGGATGATGACAATGCCATTGGCTATGCTATTTTTTACCTGTTCATTCATCTGATTGCCTGCCCCTGAAAAGGGATACGTTTACCTGAAAAAGCCGGGGATAAAGGTTAAAAGGACACCCAGCGCAAAGACGATGACGCCGCACAGCACCGCGACAGCCGCAGCGATGTCATAGGGGCTCTTCAGGCGGTGAGCCGCCGGAAGTCCCCAGGCCATGCCGGCCAACCCTGCGATAATAAGTGCTATGTAGCGATAGCCGATGCTCATTTAGGTCCCCAGGGTGGATTCAATCTGCCCCCGCACTTCCTCCATCATCCAACTCTCGGCCGCACTGCGGCGGAGATCGGGAGGGATAACAAGCGGAGGGTGTACGGTGATGTGGATGTCCCCGCTATACAGCCTGATCTGGCCCGCCGGATTAATTCTGCCGCTGCCGTTGATGGTGACCGGAACCACCGGCACTGCCGCCTTGCGGGCTAGAATAAACCCGCCCCGTTTGAATGGCAGCAGGTTGCCGTCCGGAGTGCGGGTCCCTTCGGGAAACAGGACAACGCTCTTCCCCTGATTGATCGTTGCCGCCGCCTCATCCATGCTCTTCAACGCCTTGCGGCCGTCGCCACGATCCAGTGGAATATAGCCGCCGCGACGCATTGAGGGGCCAAAAATCGGAACTTCAAAGAGTTCCTTTTTCGCGATCCAGTGAATCCGGCGCGGTATGGCGGCCAGAAGCGACAAGATGTCAAAATTGCTCTGGTGGTTACTCATGAATATAACCGGGCCACCCGGAAGATGCTCTGCCCCGGCAAGCGTTACGGTGACGCCGTTCAGCGCCAACGCCAGCCGTGCCCAGAGTCGGGCGTGCCAGGCATAGACGCGACCGCTTGAATCAAACAACGTCCAAATAAAGGCACTGATTGAAAAAAGCAGTGTCAGCGGAATAAAAACCGCCAGATAAAGATATGCACGAACCATCTCAAACTCCCGATATAAACCCAGACAAATTACAGTGTTATCAAAGTTGAGTCAAACAAATTCTGGGAGGAAGGCGGCGGGTAGAGGCTGACGTGCTAATCCAGAGTTGTTCGCAGGCGTTTTTTTTCAGATGTGATTTTTTTACCGGTAAGGCGAGCTTCTTTCGTTCGTTTCGGCACGCGGGTGGAGATCCGTTTCTTAACTTTCCGCTCGCGCCGTTCCAGCGCGACACGTAACCGTTCCATCGCAACCTCACGGTTTTGAAACTGGCTCCTGTTTTCCGAGGCCTGGGCAACGATCCCGGTCGGCAGGTGACGGATACGCACGGCCGAATCAGTCGTGTTGCGATGTTGCCCGCCCGGGCCGGAGCCGCGGTAGAATTCAACCTTGATGTCTGTATCCTTGATTTCAATCACTACTCAACCTCGTTCAGTGTTTAAAACGTATCTCGCAACTTTATCAGCAGATATAAACAGCCGACTCCAGCAGCCGCCATCAGCAGGTCGCGCCCCCACGGTATCGGCTTTTCCAGCATGGAGTACATCACCGGGTCGAGCAGAGCCGTCGTTAATAGGCCGACGCCCCCCCAAGAGAGCAGCTTCTTCATGGTTTACACCTTTCCGCCACACAGCCGGACTTCACACAGATCGCATATTTGAGATAGCGCCCTTCCGGGAAGGTAACCGGATAGGGGAAATCTTCCGGCTGCCCGAGCAGGGAGATCACCCGCAGGTCACCAACTGTCTGCAGCGCTCCCCGGCGCAACTCTTTGAGGTATTCGGCGACATCAACCTTCTGGTGATTGGATGATGCGATCAAAAGTCCGTTGTCGGTCAACAGCGGGAGGGCCGCAGCCACCAGGTCAGAGGTGCCGCCGCGGGTGGTAAAACGGCTCTTGGCTGTAGTGGAAAAAGAGGGTGGATCCATCAGGATGACATCATATCGTTTCCCCCCCTGCGCCAGCTTCCCCAGCACCGCAAGGCAGTCGCCGACGATGAATTCATGCTGCTTGGGGGTGAGGCGATTGGCAGCAAAGTTGTCTCTGGCCCAGTCGGTATAGCCGGTCGAGGCGTCCACACTCGTCACCTGTGCCGCGCCGGCAGCGGCTGCTGCCACCGAAAACGCGCCGGTGTAGGAGAAGAGGTTGAGTACCCGTTTTCCTTTCACCCGCCCCATCAGATCGCGGCGATTCCGGCGCTGATCCAGGAACAGCCCGGTGTTCAATCCCTGCTCCAGAGTCACCAGAAAGGTGAGGCCGTTCTCCCGGACTTTCAGACGCTGCGGTGCAGACGTACCCGCCAGCAGTCTCCCGTACTTTTTGCTGTCACTGACCGCTTCCAGTTCACGGGTCTTCTGCGGACGGCTCTTCTCGTAAATCCCGAGCGGCGACAGCAGCTCCTGCAAAATCTGGGTTACCAGCTTCAGGTGCGGCCGCCAGGCGGCGCTGTATATCTGCAGCATCAGGTAGTCGGCATAGCGATCCACCGTCAGCCCAGGGACGCCGTCCCCTTCGGCGTTCACCAGACGATATGCGGTGGAATCGTTCAGATCGGCATGGTGGCTCCGCAGCTGAATGGCGCTTCGCAGCCGCTCCGTCAGCCAGAGGCGGTCAAGCTGTATCCGCTTCCGCTCCAGTACCCGTGCCACGATCCTCTCCTCCGGGTCAAGCAGTGCCGTGGCCAGAAAACGATCCTGGCTGTCGCATAGTTCTATGGTCTGCCCGGAGGTACCGGCCGGCCACTTCCGGGTATGTGCGTCAGCGACAACCCAGGGGTGCCCCAGCTCCAGCATTCTGACTGTTTCGGGGCCGACGATCCGTTTTTCATTTTTCGTGCTCACATGACTCTCCGTAGTTCTATTTTGAAAACCTGTCGCCGCAATCATCCTGACCACCACGGATCTTTTCAACGGCGTGACCGAGTGTTGGCCAGACCGCCTCCAGGTTTTCCAGGGCACCCCGGGGGCTGCCGGGGAGATTGATAATCAGCGTCTGCCTGCGAATGCCGGCTACGGCACGGGACAGGGAAGCCATCGGTGTTTTCTCCAGACTTTTTATGCGCATCAGCTCGCCGAGGCCAGGAATTACTCGCTCTACGACCTGCAACGTTGCCTCGGGAGTTACGTCGCGTGGCGAAACGCCGGTACCGCCGGTGGTCAGGATCAGGTCGGCTGCATCGGCATCGGCCCATTCCGTCAGCACCGCCACAATCTGGTCAAGCTCGTCGGCAATGACACGTGTCTGAACGACCAGCACGCTCCGCTCGGCCAGCCAGGCCGCCAATGCGGGGCCACTACCGTCAACCCGCTCGCCACGCGAACCCTTGTCACTCAACGTCAGGATGGCCGCTCTCATTTCATTGTCCTCCTGCAAAATTACTTTTTCCTGCTGGTGGTCACGCATAAATTCCAGTTCAAGGCGACAACCTACTGTGCGAGCATATCAAAACTTGTCATGGATGTCCCCGGAATTTTTCCTGTTTTCCACTAAAAAACCCCGCCGGGAAACCGGCGGGGTCGATTGCAATTCTGATGGTGGCGATTAATCCCTCTTTATGCCCACAGTCAGGCCGCGCTCGGCAGCGCGGGTGAAGGTGTGGCACATGGAACAGTCGATCTTCTCGCTGGACACGTGCTTGCTGTGAACCGACAGGTAGCCCGGGTTGGATTTCTGGTCGTGGCACTGGGTACAAACAACAGCTTCCGTACCCTTCAGAACATAGCCCAGGCTCTTCAGGTTCATCTGGGTTGCGGTCGTGCCGTGGCAGCTGGTGCACGTCAGAGCGCTTGCCTTGGGTGCCACAGTATGGTTCAGCATCTGGAATTCGTCGGTCTTCACGAAGGTGTATGCATCGCCCGCACCCAGGCCCATGTTGGTCAGGCCGGACTGAATGGCGCCAGCTACGTCACCATTCTTGAAATACACGGCGGTGTTCAGCGCAATCAGCTTGCCGGAGGCGGTATGCTGCGGCTGCAGAGATGTCTTGTACTTGAACGGGGTCAGTTTGCTGTTGGCACTGTTGATGCCACCGTTGGGGCGGCTGATCTTGTAGGCGCCGGTTGCAGGATCAAGCACGGCGACGTCGTTCAGGTCGGACACCCAGGAGGTGCCGTTGAAAAAAGCGTAGACCGGCTTCAGGTTATTTGCCTTTACGATGGTGGGTTCCCAGCGGTTGTTGGCAACAGACCACTCAGGGGTGACCCAGGTGCGGGTGGTCTCGGTTGCCTGGTTGCCGAAGCCGGTGAGTGGATCAAGCACTGCATCAGCAGCCTTCTTGCCGTAGGTCGGGATGTGGCAGGTCTGGCAGGCAACACGCTGCATATGCTTGTTGATATCGGCGGTTGCATTGCCAGCCGTCAGGGTAGCTTTGGTGCTGTGGCAGGTGGCGGTTGCACAGCTGACGCCAACAGCGTTGTCAGTGGGTCGCAGGTCGGAACCGCGACCGGCAACTTTGTGGTCGGTGTAGGTGTGGCACTGCTGGCAGGCCAGATTTGCACCGGTTGTAGCCATGTGGACGTCGTAGTTGCGGTCGGTTGTTGTGCCGTTAATCAGAGCCAGGTCGCCACGTTTGAGGGCATCGCCGCCGCCCCCCTTGGCGTGGCACTGGAGGCAGTTGGACTTGACCGGTTTGTGAACGGTCTGCACAGCTGCATCCATGGTGATGGTCATCTTGGCCAGGTCAGGTTCAAACAGCCCGGTGGTTGAGTTACGTACCCGCTTGTACTCTTTCTGGTGACATACCAGACAGTCGATATTTTTGGTGGCGTCGGCAACGGTACCGGGCTTGGCGCCGGCGCCTACGTGGCAACCACCGCAGCCGTTCCAGTTACCCAAGGTGCTGATGCAGTAGGCGTTCATGGCAGAGTTCAGTTTACCGCCGGTAACGCCCGGTTTGTTGCTGATCTGACTGTTGGGACCTTCCCATTTGTAATGCACACTGGCGGCCATACCGGCAGCCTGAGTGGCATGGCACTGGAGGCACATGGTGCCGCCGGTATAGGTCAGGTTGGCATGATTGCCGGCAGGCGGAGGCGGTGGAGTTGTGCCGGCAGTGAAGGTAGCTGTCTTGACCGCTTCGTTGTTGCCGGCGGTGTCGCGGGCGAAGTACTTCAATGTTGTGGCAGCGGTTATAGCTGCTCTTGTCGGTGCTGACGGTCAGTGTGTCGGCAGAGGCAATCGCCGTGATGGCGAAGACACATAGAAACGAAAACAGTGCAGTCAGTTTCGTCATCATTTTCTCCTTGCGGGGCTACCGCGGTAGTAAACGAAAGCCGGTTGGCTCTTTGGATGGCATTTGACTACACAGAAAGGGAGGTACGTTGTCAACACCTGGCGATACAGAATTTAGTTGCTTGGTCAGATCATCGACACCCTCCTTTCATAGTGGTATGTGCTACAAACGCAAAACAGCCGGACGCCCAATATCGGTGTGATATTTCGGCGACCCGGCTGTCTCGATGAGACCCTGTAGGCTTTCCGTTCTGCCTTCGCAGGTAGTTTAGTATTATCGGTATCATGCGCATTTATTTGCGTATAATTATGGTTAACAATATAAACAACCACGTTTTTTAGTCAAGTGAAAATTGCATGAGGATTGTTACGGCCACAACGGGCACTCCACCCCCAGGCACTCCGTGTTCCGTGCCATCTGGGAGCAGGCGAACGGTTCAATCTTCGGCAGTTCAAGATTCCACAGCTCGCTCGCTATTGTCATTCCGCTCCGCAGCGCGATCCAACAGTCCCGCTGACAGCAACGGGCCGCCTCGTACCTGGCAATCTCCGCCAGCACCCGTTGGACAACTCTCTGCACGCTCTGGCGGGCTGCCGCCTTGAGCGGGGTGGCTTCCAGCAGGACACTGAAGGCGATGCCGGTCCCGGTTGCAGCGCCGCAGATTCCCATGAACCCGCAACTGCCGCCGCTGATCTCGCCGCCCCGCTGAATGGCGGACCGAAGCTGCTCCTCGGTGACCGGTTGCCCGGCGTTACGCAGGGAGGCCAGCAGCACTCCCGGCACCAGGGCGTGGTATTGGGGACCATGCAGCGGGATGGAAGGATGCTGCCTGATCTCCTGGAACAGGGTGATCGGGTCTGTTTCAGTCGCCGCACCGCAGAGATGCTCGATCAGCTCCAGAGCATTGCCGCTATGGCAGCGGTCGCAGACAAAGTGACCCAGCTGGCAGCAGGCATTGGCCGGCAGAATCTTGCCGCAGAAGTGACAGACGGTTTCCTGCTCTGTGGCATGATAGATCAGCGCTGCACCACAGACGAGACAGCCGTCAGCATGGGATGGTTGTGGCGCTACGGGCGCTGGCCCCTGTGCCTCGGGGGGGATACAGCAGTTGGCTCCGGCAGCGATGGCGACGTTGGTGACAAAGCCATGCTGGTCAAGCTGCCAGATCTGCTCCCCCAACAGATCGGCATCCCTTTGCGTAACCATGCCGGTTTGGCCGGGGCGGAGCCACTGGCCGCCGGGGGTCAGCAGCGCTTTGGCCGGACCGGGGTAGAATATGCTGACGCTTTCAGGTTGAGGGCGTGCCGCTTTGGTGACGGCAAAGGTGAGTGAGAAGAAGGGGTGCCCGTTCACTACACGGTAGGGGAGCCGCTTCAGCACCCTGAAGTTGGTAAAACCGCTCTCCTCCAGTATCCCGAGCAGATCCTTCTGGGTCATGGCGCCGCTGATGCACTCACCCCGCAGTGTTTCATTATTCAGGATAGATGCATCCGGCTCGGTCTCGCAGACCACATCAGCCGCTACCAGACGTCCACCGGGGGCCAACACCCGCAGGATCTCGGCAAAGGTGCGGCGTTTGTCGCTCGACAGGTTCAGCACGCAGTTGGAAACCACGAGGTTTGCATCGTTATCCGGCAGCGGCAGCTCTTCCAGAAAACCGTTCAGGAAGTGCAGGTTGTCATATCCCAGCGAATCCCTGACCTCGGACGCTCCCCTGCGCGCAATATCCAGCATCGGCTCCAGCATGTCTACGCCGGTGACCCTGCCTTCTGCTCCAACCAGCCGGGCAGCGATGAAGCATTCAACCCCGCTGCCGCACCCCAGGTCCACCACCCGTTCACCCGGCTTCAGTTCTGCATCCATCACCGGACTGCCGCAGCCATAGCCACGGAAGCGGTACGCCGCCGGGACATGCTCGATCAGGTTATCATCATACTGGACCGGGTTCAGGATTTCGCTCCGTTTGTCGCCGGCACCAGCGGCGTAATAGGCGCCTATCTGGCTGCGGCTGTCTGTTGAACTGTCCAGCGACAGCAGGCAGTTGGTGTGGCAGAGTGCTATCGGGCCGTGGCTGCCACAGCTGACCAGCAGTTCCCCCATCTTAAGCTGCAGTGCTGGCCCGGACGGTTCAGGGAGGCGTGCTGCCGCCTGCATGATCACGTGCAGAGCCAGTTGTCCCATCAAGGGCTGATAGGGGTCGTTGCCCATATAGGTGTTGCGGTGATGGTAGCTGTGATCAAGATCTCCACCCCCAAGTAGATACCGCCAGGGGTCGGCAAGGGTGGTCACGCTGGTCTGGCGGATACTGGCTAATACCGGGCTCTGGTGCCAGGCAGCGATCAGACCACGGTCCAGCGGTGTGGCCAGTTCATCAATTCCGATGGTGGCGGCAGAGGGGTAGAGCCGGTTGTCCGGGCCGATGGCGGCGGCCTCACACCCTGCGCTGGAACCGTCGTGGACCGTGCCTGGGGGGGAGAATATCTGCCCTTTGAGGTTTTCAATATTATCAATGGTGATTCCTCGCGCCTCGGCCCGTTGCATGGCGGCCAGCACCGGGTCAAACAGCTCCAGCGGCGGCGCGTGTTGATCTGCAGTGCCGCGGCCACGGATGAAATGCCACATCAGGTGGACTGAAGCAGCACCCTGATCCGCGGCGTACTCCACCAGCCAGGCCAGATCGTCACTGTTTTCGCGGGTGACGCAGCAGCTGAGGGTAAAACGCCACCGCTGCAGGCGCAGCCAGGTCAGCTGTTGTTCCAGCCGCTCAAAGCTGCCACCGCCCCGCAGGCGGTTGTGATGACCCGGTCGGCCATCCAGGCTGATCTGCAGCTGAATCCGCTCCCGTGGCCACTCCGGCTGCAGGGATCTTTTCAGTAACAGGCCGTTGGTCAGGATGGCAATCCGGCTATCCGGTATGGTTAGGATATGGTTGACCAGCGGTATGAAGTCGGGATGCAGTAACGGCTCGCCGCCTGTCAGGGCAAACGTGCGGCACCCCTGGGAAGCGGCGTCATCGAGATGTTGCACCAGTTGTGCAAACAATAATTCACGTCCGGTGTCCGGTCCGGAGCTGAACAGGCAGTGGGAGCAGGCCAGGTTGCAGCGGTCGGTGATATGCAGCCAGAGCTCACGCAGGGTTGGCGTTTCGGGCAGCAGGGAAGTACGTCCCGGGTAGCTGTCCGCTGTTGGATCAGGGAGGCGTTGCAGAAATGCTGCGTTTTCAAGGCTATTACATGATGTATCTTGCAGCAACCGATCTCCGGCAGCGGTTGGTACAAACCAGGATGGGCGGTCAGGACAGAGCCAGACGGCGGTATCTTGAGCGGGCAGGCGGGTCCAGCGGGTTGGATCAAAGGTCATGGGTAACGGTCTTTCTTTTGGTGGACTTTGCATATAGCAGACTTTTTGTATTCACGACGGTTTCCGGGTAGGATTGGAAATAAACGGCAGGAGCAGAAGCTGCCGCAACCCGAGTTTATCAAGCTCTCTGAACTCTCGGAGTCCAATGATCATCAGATCATGTCCGTCACGGGGCTGGGCCCGGTAGGTGCAGAACAGACGGTCCCACCAGGGGAGGTTGAACCCGAAGTTGCTGTCTGTTTCACGAGGAATTACGGAATGATGGACCCGGTGCATGTCCGGTGTTACCACGAACAGACGCGTCCAGCGGTCAATTCCCACCGGAAGGCGCATGTTGGCATGGCTGAACAGGGAGGTTGCATTGAGCAGTATTTCAAACAGCAGCACGAATGTAAGGGGGCGCTCCATCGACAGAGAATCTCTCATGACGAACCGGTTATCGCCCTTTTACGAACAGGTCCTTGTAGGGCCACCCGGCAATGCCATCCTCGAGAATCTGCATGCGCTCTTCAGGCACCCCTTTTGATTCAAGGTAGGTGTAGCTGTTTTTAGCTCCGGATTTCCCGCGTGGGCAGAGGACGACAACCGGGGCATTGGAAGCTTTGATGACGATTAGCGCCTTGTCCAGTCGTGCCTTTTCTTCATTCTTAGCGGCCGGGAAGGCGTTGGTCTCGATGGAGCCGGGCAGGTGCTGTTTTTCAAAATCAGCAGCAGGCTGGATATCTACCAGGATTACTTCGTTCTTCTTGTCCAACAGCACTTTCAGCTCCTGCGGTTCAATATAGTTTGCTGCCAGTACGGTGGTTGCGGACAGTATGGTCAGGGCCATGGTCAGGGTAATCTTTTTCAACATGTGTGTTTCTCCTTTTCATTTTGTGTTAAAGATCGGCTTCCATGCAGTGCTGCTCCCAGCGCCCCGACGATGGCAGGTATCGGCGGAACTTGCACGGGTACTTTCAACTCCTTCTCCAGCAGCGCGACCAAAGTGGCGTTATTGGCGACACCGCCGCTGAAAACCAGGTGATCGCCATAGCCGCATTTGGCAACCATGGCTGCCAGCCTTCCTGCCACGGCAAGATGCACCGAGTGGGCAATTGTTGCCGGTGGGACACCACGGTTTTTTAGTGATACAACCTCCGATTCGGCGAAGACGGCACACATGCTATTGATCGGAGCGCCAACTTCGGTTTCAGCTGCCGCACGGCCAAACTCATCAAGATCGTAACCCAGCGAAACCGCCATCATCTCCAGAAAACGCCCCGTGCCGGCAGCACATTTATCGTTCATCTGAAAGCTTGTTACCCGGCCACGTTCATCGAGCAGAATCACCTTACTATCCTGCCCTCCCACATCCAGAATCGTCCGACAGTGTGGGAACAGGTGTCTAGCCCCCAGCGCATGGGCCTTGATCTCGGTGATCACGTCCAGCTCTGCGTGCTGCTGCAACAGATGACGACCATAGCCGGTGGCCACCACCCGTGCTGCAGGATGTTGTTCCAAAAAAGCGAGCGCCTGGCGATGCGGATCAAAACTGCTCTCCGTGACCTGATGACGGATAATGGCGCCGTTTTGCCAGACAACAGCCTTGAGTGTTCGCGAACCGAGATCTATTCCAATCTGCACCCGTTATCCCGTTATCTGTTCGATGAAAGCTTCAACCCGCGTCTGCAGCTGGCCGACATCATCGGGGGAATAGTCACTTTCGATGGCCATAAACGGTATGCCTCGCTGGTCGCAAGCCTCGCGCAGCTTGATCGCTTCGATGTTGTAGGTGTGGCAAAACTGCAGGCAGTAATCTATGATCCCTTGGGCCCCCGATTCCTCATACAACACGCTCATCGTTGGGGGTGAAACAGGAGCAGTTGATCTTCATATAGCGTTCAGTCAGTCGCTCAAGTTGCTGATCCATCGTGGTTGAGCCCTCGTCAATCAGATCCTTGTAGTAGCGGGTGCCGATACAGCTCTCTTCGTTGACCACTACTGCGCCGGATGTTTCGATGATGTTGTGCAGCTTCCAGTTGGGGAGCGCCATCGGGGTGCCGGAAACCATTATCCGAGGGGTTGAAGCGGGTGCTACAGCTATTCCGTCGGCGATGCGCAGTTCCAATTCATCGCTGAGCTCATTTACTTTCTGCGCAAAGCGGACCGGTTCGTCGTAGAAGGCTATCTGTTCGATCAGCAGCATATCCTTGCCACTGATGGGCGATGGATTGTGGTGGCGCAAACTGTTAAGCCGCTGCAGCGAGGCACGTTTTGCATTGATTGTGGTAATGGCACCGGCAATCTCCTCGAAACTTGTTTCTGTGCCGCTGATCTTATCCACCGCAACTTTGAAGTCTTTGACCTCTTCGACCCAGAGTTTTTTGTCCCGTTCGCGTTTCATCTGGGGGATTTCCATGACGTGGGTTGGCACATAGCGGTCGAGCAGTTCCCATGTTTTCTTTTTGGCATCGCAGGTAGTTTCGCCATATACCAGGTCCACAGCCTGGAAATAGGGACAGATCTTGCCAACCTTGAAACCGAATGCTGATTTGACCATCGGGCAGATGTTACGCGGCAGAATCTTCTCTGCATCTGCAATAGAGCCTTGCGCACCACCACAGAGACCGACACAGACACAGACACCACCGGCAGCCACGATCAGCTCCTCGGGCACATAAACGCAGAAGGTGCCGATGACCGGTTTGCCACTCTCCTTGATCGCCAGAATCTCATGGATACGCCCGGTATGGATGTTTTCCACCATGCTGTCAAAGTAGGCCATGCCGGCGGGACGGTTTTTCTGTGATAGGAACATATTGGTGTAGGCCTGGGTCAACATGAGTGGCATACCAGGAGAACCTGGCCACATCCATTCCTAACTTTTCCCACAATTCCGGATCGGATTTTACCTGAAATGCTGCGCTCATATTTCCTCCGATAGTATGTAGATGCATATGGATATATGCGTAAATCACCATAAAATGAGTTAATAGATGAACATGAGTGCATTAAATACCAATTGAGTGCTTGTATAGCAAATAGATAATCTGGTAGAAAAGCGCTTGATAGTATCGAATAAACCGATGGAGGCGTCATGACGTTGAAACAGTTGCAGGTTTTTATGGCGGTAGCCGACACGCACAGTTTTTCAAAAGGTGGTGAAGTCGTCAGCTTGGCCCAGTCCACTGCCAGTCAGCATATCCGTGCCCTTGAAGATGAGCTTGGGGCCCGCCTGTTTGATCGCTCTGCCAGCCATGTCACCCTGACTGAAGCAGGGCGACTGTTTTATGAACATGCTGCCCGGATCTGCGCTCTCTGCAGAGAAGCAAAAGATGCGGTCAGGCGCTTCCAGGGGCTTGAACAGGCGACCCTGCGGGTTGGGGCCAGCACCATTCCGGCTGCTTGTCTGATCCCTGATCTGCTGGGTAGTTTCAGTACTGCCCGGCCCGGGGTACGGCTTGAGGTGGTGCAGGGGGATACGCGTGAGGTGATTCGCCTGCTGCAGGATGAAAAAATCGAACTTGCCGTGGTGGGGGGACAGTTTGATGCTGACACGATCTGTTATCAGGAGGTTGGCGCCGAGCGGATCAGACTGGTTGCACTGCCTGGAGTACTACCGGAACCGCTGGTTACCATACAGCAACTGCAAGAAATGCCGTTGCTGTTGAGAGAACCGGGATCAGGAACCCGGTTGGCAGTGGATGGCGCATTACAAAAGAGTGGTTTTGATCTGCACAGTATGCGGGTGGTTGCCCAACTTGGCAGCAGCGAAGCGCTCCGGCGTGCCGTGCTGAGTGGGGCCGGGTGTGCCTTTTTGTCAGCCCTGGCGGTCGGGAGAGAATTGGCAGACGGTACGCTTACGGCGGTGGACATTGCCGGCATAGAAATAAGCCGCAGCTTTTATCTTGCCTGGCGCCGGGGGAGGAGCCTGTCTCCGGCGGCAGAGGTGTTTATGGAGGCGGTGCGCCAGAGGGTGACGTATTGAAGACTGTGGTCAAATCATAGCTGCTCAACAACCAGTCCCAGCGCTTTTTTGTAGCAGGCTGCAGCATTAGCCGGATCTTTCAGTTCCTCGTACACCATCCCTTTATAAACAAAGAGCGTATAGTCTCTGGGATTAAGCCGCTCGGCCTGATTAAACATCTGCAGTGCCTGGGCCGAGTTTCCCTGCCTGCCTTTTAGGAGCCCTAAAAAATAGTAGCTGGGCAGATATGCTTCGTCGGCCTTAATGGCGTTGGTCAGCGCGATCTCTGCGCTGGTAAAATTTCCTTCGTCGAGCAAGATTTGCCCCAGTGAACTCAGGGCAATTGCATGATCAAGTTTCTTCTGTAGAGCAAGCTCGAACTGTTTTTTCGCTTCAACCAAATTGTGCTGTTTGTAGTACAGAGTACCAAGGCTGATGTATGGCAAAATGAATGCCGGATCTGCAGCAATCGCCTTCTCAAACCAACCGTTAGCCTTTGCAGCGGTTCTCTCGGATTTTTGAGAACTTATTCCCATATTCCACAACCTAACTGCTTTTTTGTCAGGCTGGTAGCCCGTTGCCAAGGTCTCGGTCGGCATTTTTTTGTTTTCTATAACCACTTCAACAAACTGTTTGAGGCTGTCAGCTCCCATCAAGGGAAAACCTGATAACTCATGCCTGACAACCCGATTTTTATCGAGAATTACCGTGCTGGGAACGGCGATTATCCCATAGCTGTTGAAGGTCGTCAGTCCACGATCAAGCAGCAGGGGGAAGGTTATATTCAGCGATGTTGCAGTGTCCTTGATTTTGCCAAGGGTCTCTTCGGTTATCTCCTGTTTGTCAACATTGATGCCTACAACGGACAGACCACTATCCTTGTACTTCTGGTGAAGGTCCTGCATCTGTTTCAGGGCCTTTTTTGAGTTTTCACTCCAGGTTGCCCAAAAAAGCACTACGGTCAGCTTATCTCCGCTGAGAACCGGAAAAGTGTGTGTTCGTCCGTTCAGGTCAGTCAAGGTAAAATCCGGAGCCTCCATTCCTAACTCCAGTGAATGCAGTGCGGAGGATGATATTGATGTATTCAACAGAATAATCAACACCCACAACGGCATCAGTCGAACAGCAATCGATCCGGTGTTAAAGGTGAATCTTTTCATGGGCTCTGGCGTCTCCCCTGCTCATATATTTTAATACCTTCTTTGAAAGCGGCAATCGCCTTCATGCTGTCACCACGCTGTTCGTGGATGCGGCCAAGCTCATAGTATACCCGTGCCGGGTCGGGGGTAAGTGGCAGGACCTGCTGCAGTAACAGTTCTGCAGAATCCAATTTTCCCTGTCGCAAAAGGTCCAGCGCCATTTCCGTTTTTCCTTTATGGTCAAGGGTGTCGGCCTTTTCCTCGGGCAGCTTGTTTTCAACACTCGTGGCTGCCATTGAGTGCACAGCCACGAGCGTCACAGCCAAAAAACATAACCAAATGCCAAAGGTACGGATCATCTGTTTTTCACCTTAGTGTTGCGGTCATATTTGAACTCTTGATGGCAACCCGGTAGACAGGAGCCGCCAGCCTGGTTTTTTACCAGCCCAATCGGTAGTTGCCAAGCGCCAAAGGGGACCGTATCTCTGACGTGTTTCGGGTTGTTGGTGGCGTGGGCGTCGTGGCAGGCGCGGCAGGTTCTCCCCTTTGGTGACTTGTTGACGTGTACGAAGTGGAGATTTTGGTCGCCATTGCGGAAGCCTGTCAGAGTTGTGGTTTTGGCGTCCTTCACCAAGGTGTCATTGTGGCACTTAAAGCAGAGCTCATAGTTTTTAGGGTCGTATTTGGCATAGAAAACCGGGTTCAAGTTCCCTCTCAAAATCCTGAAATTGTTTGATCCATGGGTATTGTGACAGCCTGAACAGTCCTTGTCCTTTATCGGCCCATGAGTGATTTTGTTCTTGGCGAATAATTCCTTCATATTGGCCGTCTTCTTGTCGGGATGGACATATTCACGGTCGTGGCAGCTCAGGCAGAGATCCATCGGTGCCTGAGCCAGTTGCTTTGGATAATCTGAAACATGGGGGTTATGACAAGCCACACAGCCCTTGGGCAGATCAAGCCCGCCATGCTTAACCGTGACAGTTGAAATTTCCTTTTGCTTATCTTTGTGACAGCCAAAGCAGACCCCCTTGGTATTCTCTCCAATCAGGGTAAACTTGTAATCACTGCTGTGGGGGTTGTGGCACTGGATACAACCGGTTTTCATCGGCTCATGGATATGTTTTTTAGAGGAAAATTCAGTTTTTTTGTCTGTGTGACAGCTGTAGCAAACATCATTTCCCTTCGCGGCCAGAAGCTTGGGGAAGCTGGCGGAATGGTGGCTGTGACAGGCGCTACACTCGCCGTCAGTCACGGGGCCATGTTTAACTGTGCCGCTGATTATGGTTTTACTATGGCACTTTAAACAGAGGTCCTGACCTCCCCCAAGCAACTGGAATTTGTGCCCGGACTGGTGCGGGCTGTGGCAACCGGTGCATTTACCCTCTTTAACCGGCTTGTGTACAACCGGCCCCAAATGCAGCTTGTCATGGCAGGAATAGCAGAGTTCTCCCACATTGGTAATAGGCTTGAATTCGTGCAGGTTCTTTTTGTCCTGTTTATGGCAGAAGGTACAATTACTTGTCGCTACAGGACCATGCACATATTTGTCCTTGCCCATTTTAGAGTGGCAATCTGAAGTGACACAGCTCTGGCCCTCTTTCAAAGAAAAACTTGACCTGGCTTCAGACTGTCCCGCACACAACGTCAAAAACAACATGACAACTCCGGTGATACAGCCAGTTGACGCCAACAACGAATGATACCGCCTGACTCTGTGCATAAGGTTGCTCCTCCATGGTGGTATTATGCTACCGTTAAACCGTTTTATATCTCTTCGCATGCTGGTCAGGGGGGGATTATGTTGTGTTAGACCACGTCACAAAATCTCTTGCTGATTGTCGGGTATTTATACATTGATATTCAAAAATAAATAATAACGATATCGGATGGTTGTAATGACGGTAGGCATGTCATAGCGCATGGCAAAATGAAATACTAATAATATGGT
>JGI24147J20444_1000413_pt1 | contig 27940 bp, 23 predicted proteins | sample BarGraIncub1133A_FD_20444 | JGI IMG/M metagenome (IMG submission 20444) | reverse complement strand
TTCGACAAGAACGCGATGACCAGCTAATATTAACGCATGCACACCGGCTGGTGTTACGGATACTCGTGACTCATTATTTTTAATTTCCTTTGGGATACCTATAATCATGATAGAAAACCTCCTGTTTTTTATTTTATTTTCTGAAAGAATGCTTGACACTCATTCCATCTCTCCATATGGTGAAATGGAGTACGTATTTTTAATTGTGGATAAAGTTACAATCGTTTTCGTCTTTTGTACACCTGGAACTGCTTTAATGCGGTTGAGAATCTTTTCCAGACTTTGTGTGTTTTCAGTAATAATTTTAATCAAATAATCATAGTCTCCGGCCAGGTAATTACATTCAATTATCTCAAGTTCATTTTTCACCAATTCCACGAAGCCTTCAATATAATTGGGATGTTTAAGAGAAATAAACATATAGGCCACAAGATTTTTATTTAGCATCTTGGTACTCAGAATAATAGTGTATTGTTGAATAATTCCGGAAGAATCTAATTTTCTTAAACGTTCACTCGTCGCTGGAACAGATAAACTTACCATATTAGCAGTTTCTGATACGGTAATCCTGGCATTTTTCTGCAATAGCTTAAGTATTTGAATATCGATTGAATCCATCAATATCTCCTCTCTATTAAAATTATTATATTTATTATATTATATTATTAAATAGATGCAAACGTTTTCACGGTATTAAGTATATTTTTAATCGGATTTCATGATTAGATTAAAATATTTAATTAAATATTCGGATCTAATTTAAATATTTAATTAAATATTCGGATATTGTGTCTGTTAAATCTCCAAAAATAAAAAAAATTGTGTATTATGCAAAATATTACATAAATACACAATTTGTAATATCAATAGCTATTATAACATAAAAACGATTAATATTTGAAAAAATGAAATGCTAATTGATTAGTAGATATTACTATAATTTTCATAGGTTTCCGGGTTAAACCACAGGGCTAACTCCTCCAAATAGGATTCAGGAGAATCACTGCCATGAATAAGGTTGTCACAGCATCTTTTTTCATGAGTTGCCATTTCCATGGAATCCAAGCCATAATCTCCTCGGATGGTTCTGGCTAAGGCAATGGAAGGATCGGTTGGGCCAATTAAGGCTCGGGCATTGGCAATGGCTTCTTCCCCATCCTGGCTTAGAATAATGGGAATCATGCCTTTTCCTACAAAGGATTTAACAGCCATTTTCTTAAAATCTTTACCCATTTTTTCAATGACATGGTAATAATGTTTGAAAATTAAATTTTCATCAACTTGTTTATAACCAAGGATTTCTATGCTAAACCCCTTATTTTTAAAGCGTTGTAAGATATCTTCAACCAACCCGCGATCCAGCGCATCGGGCTTCATTATTATTAAACAGTAAGATTTCATAGAGTGCCTCCATTTTTTTTAAAACTTTAGGGCTTTATTTATTAAAGCTTTATTGGTCAAATTTTCAGGGCTGATGATAGATCTTCATAATCAAAGCTTTTATATTTCCTAAAATCTGAACAACGCATTATATTATATCATGTTTAATTCATCTGGCAATATAGAATTTAAATGATTTGAAGATAATCATATTGCATTTATATTTAATTCAAGGAATAAATTACTATGATAGAACAACAATAAGTCAAGTTTACGACACATGGCTAAAGAAGGCTTTTATGAGAAAAATATTAAACCGGTTGTACATCTTAAAGCCATCAACACAAATAGGATGCCATTCACTAGGTTAAAAAGTAATCAATGAGAAAAAGGAACACTGGGATTTGCTAAAGTTTCTCAGTGTAAATATTGAAAGCGCATTATTTATATGGTTTATTTCTGACATTACAAAAAATGCTAAAACCGGTTCCACAATTAATTCCTGTAGAACCGGTCTCAGTTTTCGATTTCAGTTGTCATTCCTTTGGGACTCACCCCTTTCGACTTACCAAAAATCTTCACTTTCACTTCTCTAATGTAAACATACGCTTAACTTAAGGCTTCTTCTTACTTTCTTCAATCAGGAACTTTTCATTTTTCATTCATACCCACTCTTTAGGTGCCTTGAAATAATTTAGGAATTCACCATCTAAACATTTCTAGTACAGATTCTCAAGCTGGGTTTTTAACTTCCCTAATCTTCCAAATTTCCGAAAAGCTGCTCCAATTTTCTTCTTCATAATCAGGAACTTTGTGTTTTCATTTTACATCTTAAGTAGTGTCGCGAAATAATTTAGGAATTCACCATCTAAATATCTTTCGGACCGAATACCAAGCTGAATTTTAAACTTTCCCAACCTTTGGAATTTCAGAACAATCTGTTCTTTCCTTCGAATACTTTGCCTGTCAATTAACTTACTTAACTATTATCGTTTGATCAGATGAAATACATTATCCTCAATACATTATCTTCATTATGACTACATCCAAAATAATTATTAAAACAGATGCAGTTCTTTCATAATACGAATACGTATCTCAAACAAATTTCAGGTAGACTCAATATGCACTACCCATAATATTTGGCTTCATGAGTGCACATCGATAGATAACAGTCGATAAAATCAGTGTTTATACTTTATCGGCATGGTGATGAGTAATTATCCTCCAAACCACAACCGTAATCTATTAAACTCTATCGGCTTATTAAGACGCTGTTTACTTTTCAATGATCGAGATCATTCAAATTAGAAAAGAATTGAGTTGATCTTTGATATACTTTGATTATAGCACCATTTATAAAATTGTAAAGTACTTTTTTGTAAACGGTTGTAACTCTTTTGTAAACCTTAAGATTCTTCTTCCAGAACCAATTGTTTTCGATGAATTTGGATGGTTGGATCAATGATGAATAGGTCCTCGACTTCCGCATTAATACTGGCTAAAATGAGCTCCGGTTTAACGCATTGTTGTTTTATATAACACAATGACATGTCAATGGTTGCCAATTTATCGGTGGTTTTTTCTGAAATAATACTTAAGAAATCAATAAAAGGACGAATATCTTTTTCTACCAGTTTCCCCTTTTTATTCCTTTTTTGAATGAGAATATTTGGGTATGCTAAATAGGTGTTAAGAGCATTGGATAAATCCTCGAGAGACAGTGGTTTAGCAAGTTTAACCACGAGCTCATAATGACTTTTCGTTATCGAAGCAGAAAGAGAGGTTTTTCCTTCTTCACAAATCTTGGCACTTAGAATCAAAAGGCCCTTTGGTAAGACACCATTCATTTTTTCGATAAATTCATCACAGCTGATTTCTTCGGATAAAATAACGTCACCATATTCGCAGTCGCTGGTTAGCCCCACCGACATGGCTAAAGCAAAGGACATTTTAGGGTGAGGATTAAATCCCAATGAATATTCCACCGGCATGTTTCCACGGCGAAAGGCACGCTGAAAAAGTCGCTGCTGATCCAGATGAGATAAAAGCCGGAGTTCTCTGGAGCGATTAAATTGATACTGTATTTTGATCATTGCATTTCCACCCTTCTTTAAATTCCATAATCCCGCAATTTGAACAGTGTTCCCGGCAAAATGGTGTGGTTAAAGCCGCAAGGGATTTTTTATGTTCAGCGATTAAGCAATCTTTTTTTACCCCGGTGTCAATAAAGTCCCATGGTAATATCTCATCATAATCCCGGGTTCTGAGGGCATAGAAATCCGGATCGACACCGACTTCAGCAAAGGCTTCCAGCCATTTATCAAAATTGAAATATTCTCCCCAGCCATCAAAGCGACAGCCTTTTTCATGGGCTTTTAATAAAACCGCTCCTAATCGTCGGTCCCCGCGGGCAAAAACCGCTTCTAAATAACTGACGGAACTGTCATGATAGCTAAAGGAAATCTTGCGATCCTTGATTTTTGATTTTAAATGATTCTGTTTATCCTTGAATTCCTGCTGTGTATTCTGACCCATCCACTGAAAGGGCGTAAAGGCTTTAGGCACAAAAGAGGCTGCACTCAACACCACCTTAAGGTTTTTATTACGGATTTCCCGGTCAATTTTATAATATTCATCCACGGTTTTCTGACCTAAAGCAGCAATGCCGATGACATCTTCCAGGGTTTCACCAGGAAGACCGATCATGAAATAAAGTTTCACATGTCCCCAGCCTTTTTCAAAGGCCGTTCGAACAGTGTCAAGGAGGTTTTCTTCGGTAACGCCTTTGTTAATCACATCCCGCATACGCTGGGAGCCAGCTTCCGGTGCCAGAGTCAAACCGGTTTTTCTTACCTTTTGGATTTGTTCAAGCATATCAATACTCAGAGAATCAATCCGTAACGAAGGCAGTGAAAGTCCAACCTGCTCCCCGTCATATTCTTTGACCAAGGTATTGATCAGGGCTTCAATTTCACTGTAATCCCCTGAACTTAGCGATGAAAGAGAAATTTCGTCGTAGCCTGTTGCCTCTATCAGGGCTTTAATTTTTTTCTGAATGGTAGGAATAGAACGTTCCCGGGTAGGACGATAGATCATCCCTGCCTGACAAAAACGACATCCTCGGCCACAGCCACGGAATATTTCAAAGCTAATACGATCATGAACGGTTTCGGTATAGGACATGACAATTTTGTCTGGATAATAGGCAGCGTCTAAATCCGTTATAAATTGTTTCTTTATTTTTTCAGGAGCTTCAGACACAATCGGTTTAAAGTCAGTGATAATCCCGGTGACATCGTCATAGGTGGTTTCATAAAAAGAAGGCACATAAACCCCTTCAATGCCTGCAACCATTTTTAGAAAGACAATGCGTCGCCCATTGGTTTTTTTATAGTTTCTGTAGACGTCCATAATCTCAAGAATAACATCTTCGGCTTCTCCGATAACGAAAAAGTCCACAAAGTCAGCAAGGGGTTCAGGATTATAAGCACAGGGACCACCGGCCATGACAAAAGGCTCATCTTCCTGACGATCTTTGGCTAGAAGCGTAATATGGCCGAGTTCAAGCATATTCAAAATATTGGAAAAACTCATTTCATACTGCAAGGTAAAACCAACAAAGTCATAGTCTTTTAAAGGGGTCATTGATTCTAAGGCATATAAAGGCAGGTTATGGTTTCTCAGCTGTTCTTCCATATCCACCCAGGGGGCAAATACCCGCTCGCACCAAATGTCTTTTTGTTCGTTGAGAATGCCATAGAGAATCTTCATGCCTAAATGGGACATACCCACCTCATAGGTATCCGGAAAAGCAAAAGCATATCGGATCATATCTGAGTCTGGTATTTTATGAACCGCATTGACTTCATTGCCAAGGTAAGTAATAGGTTTTGTCACTAAAGGTAAAATATTTTTTTCAATATTATTATTCATTCATTTCCTCATTTATATAAATTGATTTTGATTATTATGTTCTTACATCATACCATAAGATAGGATATAATCAGTTGAAGTGAAAGTTGGTGTGACCATGAATCAAAAAAAAGTGTATGATCTGACAACCTATGAAAAGCAAATTAAAAAAGATATTCTCCTAAAACGCTTTGCTGCCCTATTCATCGACTACATAATTATATGTGTTTATGCAGGAGTTCTATTTTTATTATCGCCCATGATCGGTCCGCTCTTTCAAAAATCTGCAGGCCAGTCTGAAATTTTAGGTTTGATTCTATTGGTCATCCCTGTTTTTTTATATTTTTCAATTTTTGAAGCATCAAAACTAAAAGCAACCCCGGGTAAAATACTTGTTAAATTAAAAGTCCTTAAAATTGACAAAACAACCTTTGGTTTTAAAGATTCATTTCTTCGTTCCTTTGTAAAATTACTACCCTGGGAATTAGCACACTTTGCACTTTGGCAAGTCGTCTTTTCCAATGATGGTTTTATATTTTTCTCTGAGTTCCTGCTCGTCATTGCCAACATTTTATTAGTGATTTATGTGGGTTTTCCATTTTTCAATCGAAGAGCCAGGGCCATACACGACATTGCCGCTCATACCAAATTAGTAAAAAAATAGGCAGTCAGTTTTTAACTAATTTCCAGAACTTCATGTCGGTAATCTTATCTTTCTAAGTCGCCAGCTAAAGCGGTGATTTTGGCTTTTGCATAATGAGAACCAGGAAAATTGCTCTAATTGTCATTAATTTCTATAATTTATTTGGAAACCTTCCAAATAAGTTCACCCCTTGTTTGACTCATTATTTCGGTAATAAATCCGTCTTTTTCTTCCTGGTCTAAAAACGCATATAAAGATTTTATTTTTTCAGAAGACTGACTGATATCCAATTCCAGGGGATAGATTTCCCTGGCTTTTTCCAGCGGTAACAAACGTTCATAGCTGCCCATTTCATAGGACAGTTCAGCGAAATAACCTTTTGTCCAGAGGATATTGAAAATATAATTGATGATATTATATTGGGGTTTAAAGATTTGATCGGTGACATTGTAAAGTTTTTCTTTGAGTGCCCCTGAGCGCTTAACAAAGGCTGATAAACAGCAGGATCCTCTACAAGCCCTTAACATCTTATATAAATCGTCCGGGCCATTAATGGCAGGTGACATACTGGCAATGACTAGATCAAATGGTTCTTCTAAAACAAAGCTTTTCCAATCAGAAAGAACGAATTGGATATTTTCCACTCCGGCTTCTTTTGCATTTACCTTGGCATAATCCAACATCTTTTCTGAAAAATCCATGGCAACCACTTCTTTGACCACCTTGGCAAGGGCAATGGCTAATTGTCCGGATCCGCATCCAATATCCAGAGCCCTGGATTCGCTATCGATGAGGCCCTTTTCTAAAAAATATTCAACTTTTTTTTCTCGATTGGAAACTGAACGATTTCTTGAAACGGAATGATTGAATTCTTCAGCCCGAAGATTCCAAAAATCAGCATTCCGATCATTAAAGGGATGATCATTTAACCATAGGTTTTCAAAATAATCGTTATTCAAAGTATTTTTCATTTTTTCTCCTTTTTGAAAATTTAAAATTAGCGATTGATAAAAAACAACCCTGTAAAACACAAGGCAATGCCAAAAAGGTGGTTGGTGGTGAGGATCTCTTTATAGAACAAAACACCAACCGGGATGAGCATAATTCCCAAAGTAATGTTGGCCACCACGGATCCCACACTGATGTTCCAGCCCAAGCGATAAGCCATAATATAGCCAAATTCCAAGGATACCACACACAGCCCCAAAATATAACTGGTCCAGTTTAATTCACTGATAGAAGTGAAAATATTTTTTTCCAACCCTCCGGTAAGTATTAATAGAGTCCCAGTTGCAAGGCCTGCTACCACATAGGTTACCAATAGGGATAGAAATGGATTCGCTGTTTGCGGTGTGGATTTTGTGCAAATATTATAAAATACATTTGAAATCACAATCAGTGCAATGGGGAGATAAAAGGTTAATTCTTTCATAAATAATCCAGGCTCCTCTTTGTTTTTAGGGATAATATTTTGACTCCTAGTTGGACCAAGGGCCAGCAAGCTTTGCTGTTTGATCATGAGACACAGACTGAATAAATAAATATCCGCAAGTATCTGTCTCAAATATATTTTTTTTTATAAAGATATTTATTTTTGGATAAACGCAAGTTTGAAATCATGGCTCAGGGATTTGTTATTTTTGTAGAGAGGGTCAATGGCCAAAAGCCGTTTGATGACTTTCTTTTCCGCTTGGTTCAAAATTAAGCCATCAATGGATAAAATCTCCGGGTTTTTTGAAAGTTCAGGGGATGCAATTCCCAGACGCATAAAAACGTCTCCGATCGCCCAGAAATCCTGGTTAAAACGAAGACATCGTTTGGATTTTCGCCCGGCGGATCCAAAGTCAATTAAAGAAATGCTGCCATGATCCCAAAGAATATTTCTTAGATTAATATCCCGATGACAAATTTCAGCTTCATGAATAACTTCAGTGATTTCAATGAGTTGTAATGTGATCCCTATAATTTCTGATTTTAAAAAAGCTGCACCCCAGGCTAAAGTATTCTCCAGGGTATCTCCGGGCTTCTTTTCCATAACAAATCCATAAATTCCATCCTGATCAATGACTTTCAGCAAACCGGGAATGCCCTGATGGCTTACCTGGCTTAAGAATTTGGCTTCAAGGGATAGCTTTGATTTTCGACGTTTCACATCGTTTTGGTTAAACACCTTAAAAACAAAGGTTTCCCCATTTCGACAAACCTCATAACAGGTGCCAAAGTCACCGGCTCCCAAAATCCCAGAAAATTTATAGCCGAATATGGGCAGCAGGCCTTGGATGGTGGTGATTCTACCACTCAATATCATCCACTGATACTGGGTTTTTATTCACATAGCATTCTTGAACCATGCCATTTTTCATTTTGATAACTTTATCAGCCATTGGAGTGATGGCGTGATTATGAGTGATTAAGATCACCGTCATTTTTTCTTTCACACTGGTTTCCTGGAGAAGCTTTAAAATATTTTTTCCGGTGCTGTAGTCCAAAGCCCCGGTGGGTTCATCACAAAGCAAAAGCTTGGGCCGCTTTGCCAGTGCCCGTGCAATGGCAACCCGTTGCTGTTCCCCACCTGAAAGCTGGGATGGAAAGTTATTCATGCGGTCGCCTAGCCCCACACTTTCTAAAACCGATACCGCATCCATGGGATCGCGGCTCACCTGAGTTGCCAGTTCAACATTCTCAACAGCCGTCAGATTTTGGATTAAATTATAGAACTGGAAAACAAACCCGGTATCAAACCGGCGATAGGTTGCCAGATCCCGTCGGTTCATAGAAGCAATTTCTTTATCCCCAACAACCACCTGACCTTCATCACAGCTGTCCATACCACCTAAAATATTAAGCACCGTTGTTTTTCCAGCGCCGCTGGGTCCCACAACAATGGCAAATTCTCCTTCTTCAATGGAAAAGGAAATGCCGTTGGCAGCATTAATGGTAACTTCTCCCATATGGTAACGCTTATAGACGTTTTTAAATTCAATAAATGGTTTCATGTTTGCCTCACATTATTTTAATTCTTGCTTTTTAGTATAGCCTCTGGCATTTAATTCGTCAAGATAAACACCATAACCTGAATTTATGATAAAAAAAAGAAAGGTTTCCCTTTCTTTCTTATTAATCGACTGTTTTTCCCATTGCGGATGAAGGAACTGCAAAATGATTCATTTGCTCACTTTTTATCCCTAAAATGCGATTAAGAATCAAGGCTATTCCAGCGAAAATTATAATGGCAATAAAAGTTGAACTGTAATCCCCGCCAGATCTTTCCAATAAAAAACTTGAAATCAATGGACCGATCATGGCTGCCGGTATGAGTGAAAAATTCGAAAGACTAAAATTCAGAGGATAGTTTTTCGATCCATAACGTGAATTAATAAACACTGATGACATTGCCGGCACCCCTCCATAACAAACGCCTACGGATAAAAGACCAATAAAGATTAATATAACATTTTGGAAGGTTGCTCCCATTAATAAGGAAAAACCGGCTATCAGTAACAGGATATTATTGATCAACATCGCTTTGTTTCGACCCATTTTATCAAACAAGGTTCCAAACAATACACGACCACCGCCGTTAAATACCGAAACCAATAATCCCAATTGGGCAGGAGCGCCGAAGGCAATGGCAATAGTTGCCGCACTTCCGATAATGAGCAAACCCGATGAAGTGATCATAATCACCCAAAAGAAAAAAGACCAGAATACAGCTGTTTTTAACATTTCAATGGCTGAATATTCTTTCTTTTGACTTTTTTCATTCTTGACTATTGCTTGACTCATTCCTGCGATTAATGGTTTTTTCATGAAAAAAGAACCTGCTGCCAGGATGACAGCTCCCATTACAGCCAAATAGAAAAAGGTTTCCAATACACCAAAGCTTCCAATCATGCTACTGATCAGTGTCCCGAGGATTAAGCCCCCTAAACCAAATCCCATTAATAAAATACCCGAAGCTAACCCTGCTTTTTCAGAAAACCATGGCACAACCGCACTGAGAATGGCATTATATCCCATACCCACACCCGTTCCGCAAAGTACCCCATAAAAAATATACAGGGTTAATAAACTTTGGTCGGGTTGGGTGACATCAATGGTTGAAACACCAAAAAATCCAACAAAAAGTAAAACTGCTGCAATTAAAACAATGAATTGGTTCTTAATCACCTTGGTTAATTGTCCACTGGCAAATCCACCCAGGCAAAAAAAGATAATGGAAATTGTAAAATTAAGAGATAAGTCCGTTGCAGTCCAGGTTTCGAATACTTTGTTGAGTGGGGCTCTAAAAATTGACCACGCATACAGTAATCCTAAAAACATTAACATGATTGTTCCTACAATTAAGTAGATCCATCTTTTCTTACTTTCGTTTTTCATCAGTTCTTCCATGTTTTTTACATCCACTCCCTAAATTTTTTTACTTATTGTATCAGCTGAATTCATATTATACAAGAATTATTCGCTAATTATGCATATGTTTTCATTTTATATGTTAAGCTTTATAGGACTGGACACTTTTTAATAAAAAGTTTACAATAGAAATATTATCTTTTATAGGAGGACACCATGGATTTTAGTTTTTTTATTGGGCCAATCGTCGGAGGAATTATCGGGCTAATCACCAATGGAATCGCCATTCGTATGCTATTTCGCCCGTTAAAAGCTGTGAGGATTTTCGAATTTAACCTGCCCTTCACCCCAGGGCTTATTCCAAAAGAAAAACCCCGTATTGCGAAATCGTTAGGGAAAGTGGTTGCTCATACATTAGTCAATGAGGAAGTGGTGAAAAAGGGTTTATTATCACAGGAAATGGATAATAAAATCATAAACGCCATGGATCAATGGATAGAAAAAAACCGCAACAGTGACCAGACTCTTCAAGAAATTCTTCTTAACTTTACCGGTGAAGAACCCGGTTTAAATCTCATTAGCGACGTTAAAAGCAAAGTCACTCGACTTTCATATGGGCGGATGATCAATTTACAACTCGGTGAACTTTTATCCGAGGTCGCTGTGGTCGAAATCGTCAGTAATCTCCAGGGTTCCATGTTTGCCATATTAATTAATGATGGCCTCATTAAATCTGCAAAGGTCAAAATTGCAGATATTATTGATCACCTCATTGAGTCAAAAGGTGAAGACATTTTACAAAGCATTGTCGATAGTGAAGCAGATAATCTATTGGAATCAAGGCTTTGCGATTTGTATAGTCAATACGAAGGGCGGATTCCTAGAGCGACGCAGTGGATACTCAATGCCTATCATGAGGTTGTTGAGAAAAACATCGGGACCATGCTGCATGCCCTGGATCTTTCACAGCTGGTTGAAGATCAAATCAATAGTTTTGATGTTTTGGAATTCGAAAAAATCATTTTTGAAATTATGCGAAAAGAATTAAATGCCATCGTTTGGTTAGGTGGCCTTTTAGGCGGTATCATGGGATTGTTCATGTCCTTCGTTTAATCGTGTTGCATTATATTTATAAGATAGGAGCTTATTATGACAAAAGAAATTAACATTAATTGGGAAACTCTGGGTTTTGATTACATCAAAACCGATTTGCGGTATATATCTTTCTGGAAAGACGGAAAATGGGACGATGGAAAATTAACCGAAGATAATACCCTTCATTTAGGGGAAGCCTCTCCTTGCCTTCACTATGGCCAGGAGTGCTTTGAAGGTCTGAAGGCTTATCGAACAAAAAGTGGAGAGATTCAATTATTCAGAGTCGATCAAAATGCCAAACGGTTCAAGGATTCCTGCGGACGTCTGCTAATGCCGGAAATTCCGACCGAAACTTTTATTCAAGCCTGTATTGACGTTGTCAAAGCCAATGAAGTCTATCTTCCCCCCTATGGTACCGGAGGATCTCTTTATTTACGGCCCATTATGCTGGGGATTGGAAACAGCATTGCGGTGAAACCCGCAACCGAATATGTATTCACAGTTTTTTGTATGCCGGTAGGCGCCTATTTCAAAGGCGGAATGACCCCGGTGAATTTCATGATTTCTGACTACGACCGTGCGGCATGTTACGGCACCGGTCAGCATAAAGTCGGAGGCAACTATGCCGCCTCTTTAATCGCCCACGACATTGCCGTTAAAAGGGGCTTTGCGGATTGTATTTACCTGGACCCCACCACTCATACTAAAATCGAAGAGGTTGGTGCAGCTAATTTCTTTGGCATTACCAGGGATAATCGTTTCATTACCCCTATCTCCTGTTCCATTCTCCCCAGCATCACCAAGTATTCTCTATTGTACTTAGCAGAAAATATTTTAGGTTTGAAAGTTTCAGAAGAAGATGTCTTTATTGATGAACTGGATATGTTTTCCGAAGCAGGTGCCTGTGGTACCGCTGCGGTGATTACCCCCATTGGCGGCATCGAGTATCATAACAGACTATATGTTTTTTACAGCGAAACCGAGGTTGGCCCGGTAACACGGAAATTATACGATACCCTGACTGCCATTCAACTGGGAGATTTGGAAGGTCCTGAAGGCTGGATCACCAAACTTTAGTCGAAATTTATGGTATAATAATTAAATATCGCTGGATTTTAATAATAAAAATAAAAATTTTGTTTTGAAAGGATTAAATATGGACCCTGACCCTGCGAATTTTGTTTTCCAAATTTTTGTCATTGCTATACTGACGTTGATTAATGCTTTTTTTTCTTCAGCAGAAATGGCAATTGTCTCAGTGAATAAAAACAAACTCAAACTTTTGGTGGAAGAAGGCAATAAAAATGCCGGTCTCTTAGCCAAGCTGATTAAAGAACCCACTAAATTTCTGTCAACCATTCAAGTTGGTATTACTTTCGCCGGATTATTTTCAAGTGCTTATGCTGCAACCGGCATTTCCGGTGAATTTGGTTTGTGGCTGGCACAATTTAATATTCCTTACAGCCAGCAGATCGCGTTAATCCTGGTGACCATTTCTTTATCCTATATCACCCTTGTTTTCGGTGAATTATATCCTAAAAGATTGGCCCTGAAAAAATCTGAAGAAATCGCCCTTTTTTCGGTGAGACCCATTTTATTTTTTTTAAAATTGACGGCTCCCTTTGTGAAATTGCTTTCAATGTCTACGAATTTACTGATTCGATTAACCGGGATCAATGTGGAAGATTTGGAAGAAAAAGTTTCAAGAGAAGAAATCAGATCTTTTGTTGAAGTCGGACAAGAACACGGAGCTATTAATGAAACTGAAAAGGATATGATCAATAGTATTTTTGAGTTTGACAATAAACTTGCAGAAGAGATTATGACCCCGCGCACCGAAGTCTATTTAATCAATATTGAAAAGCCACTGAAAGAACACCTCAACGAGTTATTAACTTTAAAGCATTCAAGAGTCCCTGTTTTTGAAGGTGACAGCGATAATATCATTGGTGTTCTCTACATGAAAGACTTTATTGCCGAAGCCTATAAAGTCGGGTTTGAAAATGTGGAATTAATCAATATTATTCGTCCGGCTTACTTTGTCCCTGAAAGAAAAAATATTGATGAATTATTTAAGGATCTCCAAGCTTCGAAAATGCAGATTGCCGTTTTAATTGATGAGTATGGCGGCTTCTCTGGGATTGTAACCATGGAAGATTTAATCGAAGAAGTCATGGGTAAATTGGAAGATGAATACGATAACGAAGATCCGGATATAAAAAAAATTGATGACACCACTTTTATTGTCAACGGTCAAATACCCGTTGATGAATTAAATGAAGACCTAGTCCTTGATTTGGATGAGGATTCAGAAGACTATGACACACTGAGTGGCTTTTTGATTATGCATCTTGGTCATATCCCAGATGATGGTGAAGAATTTACCATTGAACAAAATAATATTATATTCACCATTGAAGAAGTCAAAGATAAACGCGTGGAAAGTGTCAAAATAAAAATTAAAAAATAACACCATGGAATCCAGAAAGTCAGATTGGACTTTCTGGATTTTTTTACCCATGATTTTAAAATATTTGGTGGTGTGGTGGTTGCACTATTATACAATAAGAGCATCCTGACAAATATTGTCTTTGAACTATTCTAAGTCTGGTCCTCTTTGCTCGGGGCGACCCTTTCACTGGGGTTGACCTGTTTTTTGAGTTTTCGTTTTTTACGGGTTGCAATCCGAATAATAATAAACAAAAGGATGAGAATCACAATGGTGATGAGACCATAAACCATAATGGCAAATTCATTGGGATTATTGAGAATTGCCCCGAGGCTGTTGTTATCATCAACATTTTTTCGTTCATGGGTTTCATTGTAATAGTCTGGAATAACAGAAACACCTTCTTTTTTGTCAAAACTCGAGATGTAGGTTGCCAGGGTGATCCATTCTTTTACTTCGGAACCATTGTTATAAATAATGTAGTCTTCAAAATTTGTTACCGGATTTCCATTTTTATCCTTTGGAACCAGAGAAATGATACCAAAGGTTTGGGCTTGAACAGCCCCAAGCATCTGACAGGAATACAAGCCGGCAACCACGCGGTAGAGTTTATCATCCTCAAGTTTTGCAACCCCTTGATTTGTCACTAAATGAGCATCTGTGACCTTATTAAAGATCAACCGATGTGGGTTAAAGGTGAAATCCAAACCTGAGGTGTAGAGCTGAGCATCAGACATCAAAGCTGTAACGGATGCATCAACTTCAGCCACTGATTTTAATTCTTTTCCGGTTAAATAAATACTCACCAATGGATACCCGGGAACCCCATCTTTTCCAATACCAAGAGAGCTGACGTTAAAGGCATCCGAAACGGTGAGGTCTCCTTGGGTAATAGAATTGCGAATCACACCATTGGGAACAATGGCAGCGGCAATCTCTTCGTAATTCGCTCCTTCTGCCTGTTTTACGCCATGGATATACGCATCCGTAATTAAGTTACCCAGTGGACTTTCAGCATTGGCTTTAGTAAGGTCAGATAAGGTCTGAAAAGAAAAGGGAGATCGGGCAATGAGCTGATCAAAGGTATAACCATACTGGTTCAAGAAAGTCTCTTGAACCTTTGCTTTAAAACCATTGATCTTTTCAAGAGCATCGCTTTCTGATGGGATATTAGAGGTTATAGGTGTCAGTGCATAGGTATCAACCTTCCAACGTCCATTGCCATCGGGGTCTAATACAATTTTCCCCAGGTATCGTCCATAAGCATCCGCAGCGACGATCATGGTATTCCCTGAAATAATGGGTTCTTCCAAAGTACTGTGGGTATGCCCACTGATAATCAGGTCAATATCAGGGACATTCTTGGCTAATATTTGATCTTCTGATTTACTGGGATCCGGGTTAATCCCGGAATGGGATAAGGCAATAATCATATCCACCCCTTCCCCTTTGAGCTCTCCGACAATGCGTTTTGCAGCAGTGGTATTGTCTTCAAAATCAACCGCTGCAGTTGGAGCAGTGGCAGCAGCATCTTTTCCAAACAGCCCAAAAACTCCGATTTTAACACCATTTTTTTCAATGATGGTGTAGTCTTTAAGACCAATCCCATTAAAGGCAGTTTTTAGATCAGCAAGTTCCGGGGTAAGGTTTCCTGACTTATCCAAAGGAAAAATGATGTTTGAGGCAACCAATTGGGGTAATGGGTCCCCACTGGATACCGCTGCATTTAGCATGTCTGTTAAGCCACTGGTTCTGTAATCAAATTCATGATTTCCAAGAGTCGTTGCATCATAACCCAAGTTCCCTAACATCCTTAGTTCAGACGCATCGGTTTGAAATAAGGTTTGAAATAAGGTGCCCATGGAAAAATCCCCGGCATCCACCACCAGCGGATCTGAACCTAGGGCTTTTTCATTATTAATCAGGGTTTTGATCCGAGCAAAGCCACCGGCTTCTGTAACTACACCGTTGTCACTTATTTTATAGGGTAAAAAGTTGGAATGGGTATCTGAGGTAAATAGAACAGTCACTTTATTTTCAGCTGCCGTCACAGGAAAAACCCATGCAAAAAATAAAACCATAATTGTCAGGATTCCTAAAAGCAAAGCCCCTTTTTTTTTCATTTTTTCACCTTCTTTTTCTTCTTTCGCACTGTGTATCCAAAACTTCCGTATTTTTTACCAAGCCCAAAATATTCCCCATGAACATAGGCAAGGAGTCCTGCTTTATCTAAATGAAGCTTTCCATTAGCATCAAGGAGGTCTTCTTTAACATGTACCCCTAAAATGTCAGAAATAAACAAATCGTGGGTGCCAAGAGGCACGATTTCTTTCACATGGCATTCCAAACACACCGGGCTGTCGGTGAGCATCGGCGCTTTCACCAAATCTCCAGGGTCCAGGGCCAAATTCATGAGCTCAATTTTATTCACATCGCGACCAGACCTGACACCGCAAAAATCAACGGCTTTCACCAAATCCACAGTGGAAAGGTTAATGGTAAATTCACGGGTTTCGTTGATAATTTCATAGGATAATCGACTGGGTCTCAGGGAGATATAGGTCATGGGGGGTTTGGTGTTAAGAATGCCTACCCAGGCAACCGTTAGGACATTGGCTTTTTCATTGTTACCACAGGTCACTAATACTGGAGGTACCGGTGCTAATAAAGCACTTCCAGGCCATTTTATCTTACTCATTGGCTATTCCTCCGGTTCTCTTAGATTTTTCCTTATTATATCAGCTTCCACTAAAAAATAGAAGAAAATCATTTTCATATTCATGTTTTTCTTGCATTTTTAAGGGGACATAGGGTAGTATTATAACAACACAATTAATTGAACAGGAGTCTTATGAAAACAGAATTATTATTTATAATTAAACGTCTTTGTGATCTTGAAGAGGAATTTATGACCCTCACGGAAGAAGAAAAAGAAGTTGTTGTTGCAACTGCAGAAAATATGAAAGGAAGCCTTTCCTTTTTATTAGAAGCTCTCGAGGATTATTGTATTGACAGCTTTGATGACGAAGATTAAATTTTTTCAAAAGGAGGTTACCCATTGAAAATAGCAGCATTTACATCAAGTATGGTTGCACTTGTCCTGGGCGCAGCAGCCTTAACCCTGAGTATTATTGCCCTTAAGAAATCATGGCTATGAGGGATGCTTAAACGATTGAAAAGAGCGTATTCCACACGGAGAATCGCTCTTTTTTTAATCCTGTAATATAAGAATACCATCACACTTAAAGAAGACCTTCTGATCAGTGCTTATCTTGTTAACCGGTGCCAGAGCACCAAAACTTGTCACCGAAGAAATGATCCTGAATATGAAAAAGGGATCGGTTATTGTAGATGTGGCCATTGACCAGGGAGGAACCGTAGAAACCATTAAGCGCTGTACCACCCACGATAATCCCACTTTTTAAAAGTATGGTGTCATTCACTATTCAGTTGCCAATATGCCTGGAGCCGTGCCAAAGTACATCACCTATGCCCTGACAGGATCCACTCTCCCCTACCTTCTGAATATCACCAATAAGGGTGCAAAAGAAGCCATGAAACAAGATTCCGCGTTAATGTGCGGGCTCAACACCTATGGTTGGCATATTACTTACAAGGCTGTGGCAGAAGCTTTAAATAAGGAATATGTTTCTCCGGAAGAACTGTTGTTTATTTAAACCAAAATATCAATGCTTTTTCTTTTTCACCCGGGTATAAATAAAATAGCCACCGCCCAGGATCACCGCAAAAGGAATGAGCCTGACCATTAACACTATCAGCATGGCAAGTCCCGTTAAAATGACATTGATGGAAGCAATAAAGCCTTGGGAAATTTTTTGAATCAGTCCTGAAAAAGGTGACTCCACGGTGCTGGTGCCAATGGCTTTTTCATATAAAGAAACAACGATGGTGGAATAGTTTATTTCATTATCCCAGTTTTTTATCATGGTGGTGCGATTATCAATTTCGGTTCTGACCCGATTAAGTTCGGTTTCTATCAACAACAGATCACTGGTGGTTTGAGCTTGATTTAAATAATCCTGAAGCCGTGCCTCTTCAATTTTTAAATTGTTCAGCTGCCCCTGGACGTCCTGATATTGTTGAGAAATATTGGTACTGTTAATACTGGTACTTATGGGGGTTCCGTAGGATTGAATTTCCTTCATGGCCTCTGTAAATTTTGCCGCTGGCACTCTAATGGTTAGATAACCTGAATTGGGAACATTATTTTGATTGGTTTCCGTCGTGGATGAACTCGCATCCTGGACAAATCCCGCTTGGGCCAGGGTATAGGCAGCGATTTTTTCAAAAGTGCTTTGAAAATCATCGACATAGAGATTGATATTGCCTGAATAAATAATCTTTGTAACGTCAAACTGGAAACCCGAATCTGCGACACTTGATGAAGTTTCACCGGGCAGAGCCTGATCGGATTTTGAGACAGCCTCATTACTGGTGCCTAACGAGTCCCCGACCCCTGCTGTTCCCGGAAAAAAACGAATGATCGTTGTTCCCAGAATGACTAAAAACATCACAAGAAAGGCAGTCACAAGAAAAACTTTCCAAAAGCCCCATTGTTTGAGCCGGCTTTTGAAGGGCTTTTTCCTGGTGTTCCTGGTGACCGCTTTTTCAGGTTCTGTTATTTGATGCTTTTCTTTATTATCCAAAATATTTCACTCCTCTATTTATTCAAACTTGCCCATCATTGACTGGGATGTTTGCAAAATTTTACCTAATTAAATTTTACACTGCATTAATTTCAGAACCAATGGGAAATAATGGTTTCTTTTTATAACCTTATTGATAATCAGGTCTTTTCCACATCAATGAGTATTTCATTGCGTCGAAAGATTGGCGGAGTAAAAGGTGAATTATATCGGGCCAATCGAAAGCCGCCAATGGTTTTGAGATGCTTCGCTGCCACCCATTTTCTTAGCTTTTCTTCATATTCCTTAATTTTATCCTCATAAACCGACCCTGAAAAAGTTACCGAGGCGCAGAGCCTTTCTTCTTTTTTCTTCAGTTGGATATTGGTATTGTCAGGTTCCGGCAGACTTTCTCTGGAATAATGACTGGGCATCACAAACTCAGTGGTAACTTTACCATGGGCTAGCTCATTCATTACCGGGGTGGTCATGGAAATCTTTTCTTTTTTGGCATTGTTTCCGCTGATATAACCAAAAATCTGATTAAACCCTCGGGACCCTTTCATACTTTCTTCGTCAACCACAGCCGTTACATAGCTTTCATAGGATCTTATTTCAAAACTACCATCTTTTTCAAGTACTTTATATTGTGCCGTTTCATACTTTGACATAGCAATCCTCCCTTACAGATTATAAGATAATGATACCCAACCTGAGGCAAAAAAAACAGCAGTATGATTATTGCAATTATACTGCTGTTTGGATTTGTGATTTTTGACTTTATGAGAAGATGTTCAATACTAACTCATCATCACAGGAAGAATCCGGATGATCAATGATATTTAAATTTTCCAGGGCTTCATTTTTAGTAAATACATATCTGACCTTTGCGTCGAACTCCGCAGGAAAGGCCTCGGCCAGGCTCAGGTCCTGGATCACGTGCTTTAAAACACCTTTGCCGTTGTTATGATAACAATTCCAGGTATCTTTGGTAATACTTAAAATATCGGCAGTATGGATTGGTCCGGGAACAAGATAAGAGCTCAGGGATTCCTTGCATTTTTCCAGGGAATCGCAGCCCACCGTTAGAAAAACACATTCGGCACTGTCATCCAATTGGGCAACGAAGGCTTCTTTGGTTCCGTCTAAAAGTTCAAGCAAATCATCACCAAGGCGGTCATTCGTTTCAAAACACCCTAATTGTTTCTTTGCTCTTAAAATATCATAACATTCTTCTTTTAATTGATTTACATATTTTCCATCATCATTAAAAAGAAAACGGGAATAGTTATAAAAATCGCCGGTAATCCCGGAACCGAATTCATAGGAGATGATGGTTTTCTTTTTTTCATCAAATTTACAGGCAAATCGTCGGGGATGATTATTACCGGCAGCATTTTTTCGGGTTTTTAAATCCTTGCCCTGAATGTAATAGCCTTTGTTTTTTTTGTTGTTGTACAAATTTTTTCGGTAACCTGATTTATAGGCCTGCCAGGAATACATTAATTTAATTAAAACCAGGCGATGCTTGTTGTTTTGAGGGTTTTTTGAAATACCAATCATGTCTAATCGGCCAAAGGGTGCATCTTCCGGGCAGTAGTCCAAATCAGCACAATACCAGTCAGAAGCTTCATTAGCATTGTTATTGCAGGCGATGATCCCCTGGTATTTCCTCGCCAGACTGCCGGTTTGTTGGTCAATGGCGTGGCTTTCATTGGTGAGCTTTTCAATATTATCTTTCAATATCTCATAGGCTTCTGAAAACGCTTTGATAAAATCATCTGAAAAAGCGAAGTACATAAAATCCGATTTTTCAATGAATTTAAGTCCGCATAGAGCCGTATGATCAATATATTTTTTAGCAATTTTAATGGTGCACTTGTTATCTGCAAAATAAGTGAGCTCCAGCATGGCTTTGCACCAGTAATAAACCGTTATGCTTTCATCATGAATCCCTAAATATAATTCCTTGTTAATAATTAAATGTTCTTTTATAAAAGCTTCCACATTGGGAACCTGTAAAAGATTTTCTACGTTTCCTTTTGACAAATAAATTTCCTCCGATAATTTTTAATTAAATGGTTTCTTTGGGTTTGATTTTCTTCGGTTGGGTTAAAATTTTTACAACCACCGTTTATTTTAACCTTTTTTATGCAAAGTGGCAACCGATTTTAAATGGTTCCTCATTATTTCTTGGTTACACTATCAGTTTTCGCTGAAAGAATTTTACCGTTTCAACAATAGGAATAACTGAGAATGCCAAAGCCATGGCGACAAAGTATTCAGTTAATGAAATTGCCTCAAACTCGAAGGCCGCCGCAATGGGTGGTATGAAAATAACCGCAGTGGTTAAGATTAAAGAGGCAAACATTGCCAGGTATAAAAAATTATTGTGTTTTTTCATCATGAAAATGGATTGTCTGCGACTTCTCATATTTAAAGAATGAAACATTTCTGCCATGGATAGCGTTAAGAATGCCATGGTCATGCCATCGGCACTTTCGGTAATTTCCCAAAGCCCTGATTCCATAAAATGTCCTACAAAATAGGCAGCAATGGTAACCACAGTGACCATTGCCCCTTGCCAGAGAACATCAATGCCAAGACCTCTTGAAAATATGCCTTCATTGGATTCCCGGGGAGGATGATTCATAGTACCCGATTCTTCGGGTTCCAAACCAAGAGCAATGGCCGGGAAGGAGTCAGTAATCAGGTTAATCCATAATAAATGCACGGGCAGTAAAATGGTGAATCCCAATATGGTTGCAATAAAAATGGATAAAACTTCGGAAAGATTGGAGGATAAAAGAAACTGAATGGCCTTTCTTATGTTGCCGTAAACACGACGTCCTTCTTCCACAGCATTGACAATGGTTGCAAAGTTGTCATCGGCAAGCACCATGTCTGCCACATTCTTGGTCACATCGGTTCCTGTGATTCCCATGCCAACACCAATGTCTGCTGTTTTAATGGATGGTGCATCATTAACCCCATCGCCGGTCATGGCCACAATCATTCCCTGATTCTGCCATGCCTTAACAATCCGAACCTTATGTTCCGGCTGTACCCGGGCATACACAGAATAATTTCCAATATCCTGATCAAATTGTTTATCGCTGATGTCATCCAACTTTGCTCCGGTAATGGCTTCGGTTCCCTGGATAAGGATACCAAGCTGGCCAGCAATGGCTCCTGCGGTATCCGGGTGGTCCCCGGTAATCATAACGGTGCGAATACCGGCTGCCTTACACTCGGCAATGGCATCCTTCACTTCCGGACGAATGGGATCAATCATTCCGGTTAAACCAATGAAGCAAAGATCCTGTTCCAGGTACTTAGAGGTTTGTTCTTTTGGAATAATGTCCCAGGAACGAAATGCTCCGGAAAGCACTCGTAGGGCCTGATTTGCCAAGGATTTATTGGCAACTTTAATTTCCAGGCGTTTTTCAGCCGTCATTGGTTGCTTGCTGCTGCCATCCCAATAGGTCTGACAAAGAGGCACCAACACATCCGGGGCACCCTTGGTATACTGTTCAAAGGAGCCGTCTTCCATTTGGTGAACCGTACTCATCAGCTTTCTGCCAGAATCAAAGGGGGCCTCTCCCACTCGCGGAGTCTTTGCTTCCATGTCATTCTTGGCCAAACCAAGGGAAAAGCCATAGTTAACAAGGGCGGCCTCGGTGGGTTCACCTTCGGCTTTGCTGTCATCGTTTAAATAGGCATCATTGCACAGTGCCAGTGAACGACCCAAGAAGGGTTCATCACAGCCAAAATAATCCACAACTGTCATTTTATTCTGTGTTAAGGTTCCGGTTTTATCCGAGCAGATGACTTGGGTACATCCCAATGTTTCAACCGCGGTGAGTTTCCTGATAACGGCTTTTTTCTTGGACATATTAGTAACGCCAATGGATAGTACAATGGTTACAACCGCTGCCAGTCCTTCGGGTATGGCTGCTACCGCAAGAGAAACGGCAATCATAAAGGTATTTAAAATACCGGTGCCGGTGATGCCTTCCCCGAAGTAAAGACGGACTAGGCTAAGGGCAAAAATAAAGACACAAATTCCCAGTACCAACCAGCTCAGTACCTTGCTTAATTGATTGAGCTTGAGCTGAAGAGGAGTCTGCTTGTCTTTTGTCTGGGTAATAGCCTCAGCAATCTTCCCCACTTCCGTGTCCATTCCTGTGGCAACCACCGTTGCCGATCCACGACCGTAGACAACCGCACTGCCCATGTAAACCATGTTGGTGCGATCGCCCAGGGGAATATCTTTTTGATCCCCTAAATTCAGGGCGTTAATCATTTTGTCAACTGGAACGCTTTCCCCGGTAAGGGCCGCTTCTTCAATTTTCAAGCTGGCACTTTCAAGGAGTCGTGCATCCGCCGGAATGGAATCCCCGGCTTCTAACATAATAACATCCCCGACTACCAGGTTTTCGCTTTTTATTTCCAGGATTTTGCCATCCCGGATCACCTTGGATGTGGCAGCGGATATGGCCTGAAGTGCTTCAATGGCTTTTTCAGCCTTGCTTTCCTGAAACACCCCCAGCACCGAATTAATAATGACTACTGCCATAATGATGATCACATCCGCAAAGGATTCGCCGGAATAAGCAGCGGTGATTCCCGAAATGACGGCGGCAGCAATTAAAATAATAATCATGGGATCTTTTAACTGATTGAATAATCGCACCAAAAGGGAATCTTTTTTTGCTTCCGTCAGTTTATTCTTGCCGTTTATTTCCAGTCTTTTCCTGGCCTCGCCATCGGAAAGACCCTCGCTTCCGGAGTTTAACTCCTTTAGCACTTCTTCAGATGTCAGTAAATACTTTTTCATTTAATTCCTTCCTCAAATAAATCACAAAAAACAACAAAAAAATAGCCAAGCGCAACCGCACTTGGCAAAAAATAGCTCAAGTACAGAATACTACTGTACATGAGTCTCACTCATTAAGATAAGCCAGGTGTCTTATTTAACACCATGTATGTTGACTTATCACGCTAAATCGCGCAAATTACTCCCTCACATCTGTATTATTTTACCGTGTAAGGGTAAAATTGTCAATCTAATGTTACACGGTAAAATTTCTCGTTAATCTGAAAAGTACGAAAACGCTGACTTACCTTCTTTTTTTCTCTTTTTTTTGAATCCGCTGGACAGCAAATTTCCCCATGGTAACCGCTGTTGGCAATCCCCCTGGGTTCATTTGCCACTGAGTCCCCAGCACCACGTTATCAATGCCCTTAATATTTCCGGTAAACATGGTGGTTTGACTGCCAATGGTGGTTATAAAGCTCATATAAGCCCCATAATAGGCATTACAGTAACGATGATAGGTCAGGGGTGTACCAGACATCCAAAATCTCAAGTTTACCCGCATACCCCGGAAACTTCGTTTCAATTCTTTTTAAAATTTCATTGGCGATTTCTGCTTTTTTAGCTTTATAGGCCCTTTGATCCTGAGCCAATGTTTTCCAGTAATCATAATCCTTTTCATATTGAATAAACTGACTTTGAATGACTGTTTTTCCTTCCGGGGCAATACCCGGTCCATAGGATACATAATTCTTTAGGCTCATCCGCTTTGCTGTCTGGGTTCCAATCTTCAGGGGTTCACATTCAAATAACAGAGTCTCCGGTAATTCTTCAAACAGTCCATCCACCGCCAAAGCGATGTGAAACCCACTGATCACCGGATTATTTTTCCGGTCGTCATAAACCGCTTTTAGTTTCTTGTCCATAGTGGCTTCATCCAGTAAATGATGAAAGGTAAAATCGGAATCACAGGCACAGATGATATAATCGCCGGTCACCAGCCGGCCGTCTTCAAATTCAATGCCTTCTGCCATTTTGGTTTCGCCGAGTTTAATTTTTGAAACACTGGCATTGGTAAAGACCTTGCCGCCAAGATCAGTAAACCGTTTCTGCATCCGCATGGCCATTTCCCGGGAACCACCTTCCGGGATTCCCCCGTTTCCAGAAGTAAAGGTTGCGTAGGAGACAATTAGAGAATAGGCAAGATATTCCTTGGCCATAAAGTCTTTGATCAGACATTTAAGGAGTGGATGGTTGAATCGCTCAGACAGCTCCGCAACATTAATTCGTCCATATTCTTTAATGACTTTGCCCATATCGCCCATGGATAAACCAAACATGATAATCTCAAAGGGGTTCATCATGTCCATGGCTTTTTCAGTGGGCATTCTCATGGTTTCCGCCATTCTGGTATTATTAATGAATTTCTTGATTTCTTTTTTATCTTCCGGGGATAAAGTCAGCATTTCTTTTTCAGTTCTTTCCAGGTCCTTCCAAAGGGTTATCTTTTCCCCATTCAGTTCCACGGAATAAAAAGCATCCGGTTGCAATACTTTTACATTGTTTCCCAGGACACCAACATTTTCCCATGTTTTGTAAAGATCTGACCCTTCTTTGGTTCCAGTAAGCCAATGCACACAATTATCAATGAAATATCCCTTTCGGTTCCATCCCGTACACTGCCCGCCAACAATGTTGTTCTTTTCATAAATTTCCGCTCCAAATCCTGCCTGAAGTGCATAAATTCCAGCACTTAAACCGGCGACTCCGCCGCCAATAATGATTATCTTTTTCATATTACCTCGCCTTTTTGAATTTTTGCGTTACCTAACGATTGTTCCGGCTTTTTCAGTGTGGTCCTATAGTTTTTACCCGTGTCTCACTACAAAAATATGGGGCTTCTCTTCATCTCTTAATAGCCGTAAACCCCCACGGGCCAATGCCTCTAACTCATTTTCTCCGGGAAGGCATTTAACCGGTGCAATAAAGGCAATATAGTCTTTGATCATGTTTGTCATTTTTTCGGAATATGCCATTCCTCCGGTCAAAATAATCGCATCAATTTTTCCTTTTAGAACAACGGCTATTTCACCAATGCCTTTTGCAATCTGGTATGCCTGGGCCTCGTAAATCTGTTTGGCTTTGGTATCCCCATTCAGGATTCGTTTTTCGATTTCCCGACAATCACTGGTGCCCAGATGCCCTTTTAATCCCCCCATGCCCCGAATCTTTTTTATCAGTTCTTTTTTTTCATAATGTTTACTGTAAATTAATTCAACCAAAGCAAATAAAGGAATGCTCCCGGAGCGTTCAGGAGAAAACGGACCGGTATCGTCAGAAATCACATCAATGATTTTTCCGTTTTTATGTGCACTAATTGAAATCCCCCCGCCAAGGTGAGCGATTAAAAGATTCATGTCGGTATAGTTTTTTTTCATTTCCATAGCATATTTTCTGCCCATGGCTTTACTGTTTAAAACATGGCAAAAGCTTTGTCTTTGAATTTCAGGAAAACCTGTAATCCGGGCGATATCTTCCATTTCATCTGAGGTCACACCGTCATAAATAAATGCCGGAATATCCAGAGGCTTGGCAATGGCATCCGCCAGCAAGGCTCCTAAATTTGATGCATGTTCCGAAAGATTATCTTCCCATATTATTTTTTTCATGGAATCATTTACAATATAGCCTCCGGATTTTATGGGTGGCAGCAATCCTCCCCGGCCAACCACCGCCGACAGTTTTTTTGTGTCAAAATGATGTTTCTCTATAATTTTCAAAACCGTCTTTTTCCGAAATTCAAACTGATCATTAACAGTTTGAAAAGCTTCCAGAACTTCACTTTGATGCTCAACGGATTCTGAAAATACCTCTTTTTCATTTTCAAAAATCCCCGCTTTTGTGGATGTTGACCCTGGATTAATGGTTAAAATATAGTATTTCTTCATCTATTCCACCTTCTGGTGACGAGGGGACGTTTCTTTTGTCACCCTTTTCATCCCTCTTGTTAAAAAAATGTCCTAATTCTTAAAAATATTTCCGAACTGAAAATGAAAGCAACACCGAGGGAAGAATAAAAATACAAAAACCAATGCAATCATAATGATTGATACAATAATTCCTATTTTAATGAAACACATTTTTTTTTGTTACCCTATTAGCATTGCCAGGGACTTACCAATTTAATTCCAAACCCACACTGACGTTTAGTTTTATGAGTCAGTATATCAAATAAATGAGAACAAGTAAATTATAAGTATTCGATTGGATATTGTCTCCTCAATCAAAAAAAAGCCCACCATTATCCTGATTCGCAGATATGGGATCTATCGCCGAATGCTACAGCCCCAGGCGGGTCTTTTATAAGAACAGTTTGTTAATTTGGTTCGACGACCCGATATCTTTTTATAATCTGATAAAGTAACAGTCCATAGAATGCCAGAATAAAACTGGGATTCCCGGGACCGGTGTACATTCCAAGCATGAAAATTCGATTGATCAGCGGCAGATTAATATTAAAATAAATGAGATAGCTGAACAGAATCAGCAGGGCATAAATAACCCCCAGAATACATCCCACCACTATCGCCTTGCTTTTAAAATTTTTAATGCCGAATCCCAAAATAAACACACCGGCACCAATAAACAGATTAAATACTATGGGGAGAATAAATACTGATAAATTGTGATAAAACACGCTCGCATTTGGCCCAAACGAGATTTCATCCCTGGCTAAATATTTTGTGTTGTTTAAGATCCTGGGGAACAGAGTCAGTTGTAAATATGGGATCGCCCAAATTAAAATCGTATACCCGAACCGCATCAATTTCTCTTTTATATTATTCTGATCTTTGTTTATATCCATCGTTATACTCCTTAATTCTATAATCCAAAACCCAAATCAAATTCCATGACCATGGACCGGGTTTCACCATTCTCATTGATCAGATTTCCCGAGAAAATGGTTTCACTGTGAACAAAATCTTTCACCCAAAGAAACCAGGGACTTGGAGCGATTCTTTCTGTTTCGTAGGAATTGGCGTCGGTTTCCAGATCCCACAGCATCAGCTCATTGACGGCTCCGTTTTCCACCCCAATGCCGTTCATAATACGGTAGCCTAATTCCACGTCTGTCAGACGGACCGTTGGATCGGTTATTTGCCAATTCACATAAACGCCGTCAATCCGGATGACTTCATAAATTCCAGAGTCCCCCGTTGAGTACCGCATCCCCAGCACCACAGAAATCCCATTGTTTTCATCCGTCATGGGACCGCTGATTAGTGTGCCATAACCATTTTGAACAACATTTTCTGGAAGGCTTATAATGATTTCCTGATAATATTGCTTTTCACCCGTATCATCATTGAAGTAAACGAGTTGGGGATCAGCGCTTTGGCTCACGAGCTGTTTGTTATCTTTTGAATTGATTTCAATGGATTCACCGGTTTCCGAATTGGCGATGACACCCTTCCACTCAATGAGCTCCAGCATATCCTGGTCTTCTTGCCCCTGTAAACCAGGATCTGTTTTATTTTTTTCCATTGCCGCGATTCCCGATGTCGACATACTAAAAATCAGAATTACGAGTAAGACCAGGCAACCCTTTATTTTTCTGGTTTTCATTAATTTATCCCCCC
>JGI24147J20444_1000411_pt1 | contig 27967 bp, 27 predicted proteins | sample BarGraIncub1133A_FD_20444 | JGI IMG/M metagenome (IMG submission 20444) | reverse complement strand
CCAGCCGACGTCCAGCGCCGAATTAACGGATCGCGAACACGACCGCGTTTCTCACACCTCCGCGTTCTAATCGGGTGCTAGCCGCCTATAAATGTTTTTGCATCTACGCTGACCGTATAATCTGCAAATAGTCGATAGCGGTCAATACAGATAGATCGCCAAGCTTAGATGCGATTCCGTGCAATTTGATCAAAAAAGGATCCACGAAAGTCATTGTCTCTTACGGGGACTTGACGTATGCTGCCTGATCCGCCGGGGCTATGGCGCTAGCTGCTTCTGGGATCGATATCTTCGGTAAACAAGAATTATGACGGGGACGATCACCATGAGGAGAAGCAACACCACGGTTGCTGCTGATGGGAGCGCGAGGTAACTAAAGGGCGAGAAATCAGGTAAGATTAGCAGAACGAGACCTAAAATGCCGGAAATCAGCAGAATATAAAGAACAACGCTCGCAGCCATCGAGAGTGTATGACGTGAACCTGACAGCTTTTCAGAAATAACGCCTTTATCTTGGTAGATGATTCCCACAAGGGCCATATCACCTATGATTGTTTCGTTGTCAGCCTTTTGCTGTTGAAACAATAAACCGGTAATATTCGACCCGGTTAGGCGCTTGATACTCTCTTCATCGGGCCCTTCATACATGATGCCGACGACCGAATAACTATTGAGAATCTTCAGGTTAACTCTTGGCCCGGTGATAACTTGATCCTCGCCCGTATCATTCCTATGACAAATCAACCCGACTATTTGCGACCCTTCGGGAAGCCCCTCGTCGAGCGAACCCCGTACTCCACTCGACGCGTCGACATTGTCTGAGCCACCCGCAGCTTCACTCACGGCTGCACTGCGACTTTGAAATATCACCCCTCCAATTCTTGAACTTCTCAATATTACATCATCGAGGTCGTCAGCGTACCGATACACAACGCCAGTGACTTTTACTCCACTCAGGATTTTATCTTCTGCCGATCTTTCTTGGCGGTACGTGAAGCCGGTAATAGGAATTTTGTCGAAGAGCTTAATATCAATCGTAAGCCCGCCCAAAAGCTGGNTATCANTNGAATCCCTGTATTGGTAGAGGATGCCGGTGACGATAGTAGAGTTGTCGAGGAGTTTCACGTGCTTAAAACCTCAACCNGGTACAGAATAGCCGTGACCTTCGCGCCATTCGCGTTCGAGAGGTCACTCGTGTCGCTCAGGAGCTTCACCTCAGTGCTTCCTTGCTCCTGATAGAGGAGCCCCCGTACGTTCTGCCCGCTTATGAGATGCAGGGCGTTCATTTGCCGCCCTTGTCGCAGTACGCCGACCAGTTTTGCCGAAATAGTGTTCGAGAGGTCACTCGTGTCGCTCAGGAGCTTCACCTCAGTGCTTCCTTGCTCCTGATAGAGGAGCCCCCGTACGTTCTGCCCGCTTATGAGTTCCAGCTCGGGATGCGCCGCGCGTAAGAGCTTCATCCCTGGCGTTTTTGTCTCCTCGTAGAGCAAACCGACTATCATCGACCCGGGCAGTAGTTTCACGTCAGTTGCCACACGGTCTTGATAGAGCACCCCTGCAGGGGTCGCATTGCCGAGGAGATTAACGTCGAGCTTCGAAGCGCTTAGGTGCTTTACTTCGTTCGATCCTTTCTCAACATAAGTGATCCCTGTGACCTGCGAACCGTCCAGCCACCGTGGCTCAGCGTCTTCGCGTTCTTGGTAAATTATTCCAACGAGCTTCGTCTCGCTTCGCCAACTCATGCTTACACCACTTCTCGTCTACGAAGGCAGTATCTGCATCACGGCTTGATCAATCTTTCGAAAAGGTTTGACGCTGAGGGCCTTCTGCTGACCTTGTGCACTCTGTGATGCGTGATCTGGGCCAGTCGGACACGCCTATCCAGCAGTCGCCCTTGCGATCTTTACATCATCCGCTTTTATAGTGTTACCTGACGTTATCAACATGAAACGCCCCTGTATTAGTCCTTCGATGCGTGCTTTCCTTTTGATTGGGGAGAGCTCATTAAATGCATGTTTTTTTATATTCCAAGTCTATACTGTTCACCGAGTGTTATGACGTTTCAGGCGCGACGCTACTCGAAAAAGGACGTCATTTTATCAATTGAGAAACTCGCATGGGATCGACGATAATTGTTGGGGGCTTCTTTGGAGACGAAGGGAAAGGCAAGATAGTAGCGCACATGGCGTTTGCTGATAAACCCACAATTATTGCTCGTGGTGGAATTGGTCCTAATGCGGGCCATACCATCGAAGTCCGCGGTCAGAAATTCGGCGTGCGCATGATACCCTCAGGTTTCGTGTACGCAAACGCACGCCTGCTCATCGGTGCAGGTGTACTTGTAGATCCGCGCGTCTTACTCAGTGAAATCGAGTTGGTTGGCGAAGCGAAGCGCGTCGGCGTTGATCACCGTTGTGCGATAATCGAACAAAAACATATAACCCTCGACAAAGAAGATCCGCACCTTTCGCTTACGATTGGGTCAACCGGGACTGGATGCGGACCGGCTGCGGCCGATCGAGCAAGAAGAACGACAATCCAAGCCAGTGAAGTGCAAGAGCTTGAGCCGTTCTTGACCGACGTCGCGGCCGAAACAAATCAAGCTCTTAAGGCCAATGAAAACGTGATTTTAGAGGGCTCGCAAGGGTTCGGTATCTCACTCTACTACGGAATTTTTCCGTATGTGACGTCAAAAGATACGACGGCCTCTCAGATAGCAGCTGACGTCGGAGTTGGCCCGACGCGCATCGATGAAACGATCGTTGTCTTCAAGACGTTCCCTACACGCGTCGGTGAAGGGCCATTTAAGACTCAAATGAGTGAAGAAGAGGCTAAAAAACTCCAAATCGAGGAATTTGGCACTGTAACCGGACGGCAACGGCGTATCGGTTGGTGGGATCCTAAAATGGCTGCGTATTCTGCCATGATAAACGGAGCGACACAGGTTGCGATCACGGGACTCGACAAGCTTGATCCGAATGTCAGAGGCGTCGACCGGTACGACGATTTGTCGACAAAGGTGAAGACATTCTTGCGCCAAGCTGAGGATGAAGTCGGCATTCCGTTTACGCTGCTTTCAACTGGACCAGAGTTAGCTGAGATTATCGATTTGAGAGAGGAGAAACTCTACCACGCGTGATAATATGCGGATAACCGGGCAGCTTAAATGAAACGAGAGTTGCTGAAAATATTGTGCTGTCCTGTATGCAAAGGCCCACTATTGCTAGAGGTCGAAGGCGAGGAAGCAGGCGAGGAAGCAGGCGAGATCATCAAAGGAACTTTTTACTGTAAGGTCTGTAGTGTATATTATCCGATAGATGAGGGGATTCCTAATTTACTTCCGCCTGAATTGAGGTGAACATATGCAGAGCGTGTATCTCAATAGGAAGGGGTTGCAGTCAATTGAAATCGAAGAACCCGTAATTCGATTCCCGCTCAAGCCCGGCGGAAAAGCGACGCTCGACATCGACGTGATTAATTTTGAAGCACCGACCCACGTTTATCTCTCATCGCGGGGTGCGGTAAAAGATAAAGTTACCTTCAATCGCAACAACCCATATATCGATGGTGAGGAACTACTTACAGCGACAATCTCTAATCCCCTCGGTCAACAGGAGCTTTATGAAGGGGAGATAAGTATATCAACAGGATATGGTTCGCGGGAGGAGAGCTTCATTGTGCAAATCGGACATTTAGAGGACGAACCGCCGCTTGATGCCATCGAGGTCGATGACGACCTCTCCCGGCCAGATTATCGCAGCAAAGCACGTTCTCCGCAGGTTCGGCGCCCTGAAATACGCTTGCAGCGGCCCAACATTAGTTTGGACGTGAAGAGAATCAGGAGGATGAAGAATCTTCCGTATATTCTTTTGGGAATCGGTGTGATCATTGCGCTTCTACTTCTAGGTTTGGGCAGTATCAGCTATGGTGTGGCAATTCTCGGTTTCATCGTCGTCATAGTCTTAGCTTACTACACGTGGAGGCTATTAGACTGACGTGTTCTGCTTTAAATGACCGCATCGTCTTTCAACAAGTTATATCGTGATCGTCGATGTCGCCGGCTTTTTGTGCCGAAAGCATTCCATAGTAACGCGCCTATTCTGTAGTAACAAATATCTATTCAGCAGTATTTTAGAAAGATAAAATTATCTCTGGGACTATGGAGAGCTAAAGATGCGATATATTGTTGTCACTGGTGGAGTCATGAGCGGTCTTGGCAAAGGCATCACAGCCGCCTCTGCTGGCAGGCTTTTTATTAACCGCGGGTACAACGTTACGGCGATAAAGATAGATCCTTACATAAACATCGATGCAGGGACCATGAGCCCCTTTCAACATGGCGAGGTATTCGTGCTCAAGGATGGGGCCGAAGTTGATCTCGACCTTGGAAACTATGAACGGTTCCTCGATGTGGAGCTCACCGGCGATCATAACATCACGACAGGGAAGATCTATAAGTCTGTCATCGAAAAAGAGCGACGCGGGGACTACTTAGGGAAAACGGTTCAGATTATCCCCCACATCACGGACGAGATCAAGGATAGCATTAGGACCGTTGCGGATAAAGCAAAGGCCGACGTGTGTGTGGTTGAGGTAGGCGGCACCGTCGGCGATATAGAGAGCATGCCTTTCTTAGAAGCAGTTCGACAAATGCACAGCGAGGAGGACCATTTTGTGTTGCTCCACGTGACGCTTGTACCGGAGGATATGACTGGGGATCACAAAACAAAGCCTACCCAACACTCGGTTAAGAGCTTAAGAGAGCTTGGCCTCAGTCCCGACGTCATAGTTGGCCGTGCAAAAACGCCACTGAGCAAAGATGCGCGAGCGAAGATATCGCTGTTTTGTGAGGCTTAGGAGATTATCTTGTTGAGAGGCTCGAACTCGAAAAGAAAGCTGTGAGCCCGTGGGATGTGATGAAGAACCCCCCCATATCTCGATCGATTGCTATCGTTGGCAAATATATGTTTGAAGATGCCTATTTCAGCATAAAAGAGGCAATTAAGCACGCAGCAAGTGCACTAGGTGGCGGCATAGACGTGAAGCTCGTGGACGCAGAAGACCCGCATGCCCTCGAGATTCTCAGATCGGTGCATGGAATTTTGGTCGCACACGGGTTTGGCCCTCGAGGAAGCGAAGGGAAAATAGACGCGATCCGCTTTGCTCGTGAGAATGACATTCCTTTTTTGGGAATCTGTTTTGGCTTCCAACTCGCCATAGTCGAGTTTTGTCGGCATGTAATAGGGCTGGAAGCAACAAGCGCTGAGTTGGATCCTACTGGGGTTCACGTCATCGATTTACTTCCCGAGCAGCTAGATGTTGACCACATGGGGGGTACGATGCGACTAGGCAACTACGATGTCATTATCTCGCATGAGACGCGCGCACATTCTATGTATGAAAGTCTTGTAGTGACTGAACGTCACAGGCATCGGTTCGAAGTTAATCCAGATTGTATAGAGCTTATCGAACAAAATGGAATGTTGTTTTCAGGGAAGGCAAAAGATGGAATCAGAATGGAGATTGCAGAGATCCCAACAAAAAGATTCTTCGTTGGAACACAGTTCCATCCCGAGTTTAAATCTCGACCGGGGAGACCATCGCCCCCATTTCGTGAATTTGTAAGGTCTGTACTCAATATGAATATTAGCACGTAATGTGAAGTAGCGGCGCGATCAAAGCAGAAGCAGAGTATCAATTTATGGTAAACGCAGAGAAGTTCATTGAGGAAGCAATTGTAGAAATCAAGAGAGAAGTAGGAACTCAAAGAGCAATCATCGCCCTCTCTGGGGGGGTAGATAGCTCTGTTTGTGCCACACTTGCTTATCAAGCGTTGGGAGACCGTCTTTATCCAGTTTACGTCGATACGGGATTAATGAGGAAGGGCGAGACTGAAACCATCCAGAAAGCTTTTCGTTACATGCCGTTGACCGTGATTGACGCGAAAGCGCGGTTTATCAATGCGCTTCAAGGAGTTTTGGACCCCGAAGATAAGCGTAAAGCAGTCGGCGAGACGTTTATACGCGTATTTGAAGACGTTGCAAGACAAAAGCAAGTAAGTTATTTGGTGCAAGGCACCATTTATCCGGATATAATCGAATCTGAAGGGGAGATCAAATCGCATCATAACGTAGGTGGTCTTCCTTCCGAGATGGAGTTTAATGGAGTGGTCGAGCCGCTTAAGTATTTGTACAAGGATGAAGTTCGTCAGCTTGCTCGGGCACTTAAGTTGCCGCCTGAGGTCAGTGAGCGGATGCCATTTCCGGGACCGGGGCTAGCGGTCCGAATTATAGGTGAAGTAACTGAGGAGAAGCTTCGTGTTGTCGGTGAGGCGAACGCAATAGTTGAGCAAGAGATATTAAGCTACAATCCGTGGCAGACTTTTGCAGCGTTGCTGGAGAAAGGAACCGGCGTGAAAGGTGATGTGCGTGTGCACGGTTGGATAATTGCAGTGCGCGCCGTGCAGTCACGAGACGGGATGACTGCCAGCGTGCTTGAATTACCTTACGATGTGCTTCGGAAAATCGCTTCACGCATAACGAGCGAACTCTCTGACGTCGCGCGTGTGGTTTATGACATCACGCCGAAACCGCCAGCTACCATAGAATTTGAGTAGCAAACACCTCAAACGAACTTTAAATCTCTCAGATGTTTGCTACTATACAGACTTACTAGTTCTACAAAATGCTGTTTAGGATGTTGAAAAAATGCGCATGAGCAAAAAAGAAGAAGTAATCGCTAAAGAGTCGCAGCATTATATGCAGGTGTTCACGCGTGAACCGTTGGTGATTGAACGCGGTAGAGGTGCGATCGTTTCGGATATCGACGGCAAAGATTACATCGATTGCGTCGCTGGGATTGCAGTCAATAATGTAGGCCACTGCCACCCTCGCGTAGTCAATGCCATCAAAGTGCAAGCAGAGAAGCTCATCCACACTTCAAACTTGTACTATACAGAGATCCAAGCACTTTTGGCGGAGCGCATGACAAAACTGACCGGCTTGGAGCGCTGTTACCTGACAAATTCCGGAGCGGAGTCCACTGAATCCGCGATGAAGCTTGCGAGGCGGGTAACCGGTAAGAAGGGGTTCATTTCGACCAAAAACGCATTTCACGGGCGGACTATGGGTTCACTTAGTGTGACGTGGAAAGAGACAATCCGGCAACCATTCGAGCCGTTGATTGATGATGTCACCTTCGTTAATTATGGCGATGCAAACGCTATCGCGGGGGCAGTTACAGCCGATACCGCCGCAGTCATTGTCGAACCGATTCAGGGAGAGGGGGGTGTTAATGTACCACCTGATGATTATCTCGTTGCGGTTCGCGAACTCTGTACAGAGCGCGATATAGTGTTGATCGTCGATGAAGTACAAACTGGCTTTGCCAGAACGGGAAAGTGGTTTGCCTGCGAGCACGCTAACGTTGTACCAGACATTATGACACTTGCAAAGGCCATGGGCGGCGGCTTTCCAGTCGGCGCGATGATGTCGCGTGAGTCTTGCCAGTTCATGCCAGGCGATCACGGCGGCACGCAAAGCGGCACACCCCTTGCATGTGCTGCAGCTCTAGCAACGATCGACGTAATTGAAAGCGAGGATCTCGTCGAGCAATCACGACTCAAGGGTGAGTTCCTAAAGAAGCTCCTTAGTGATCTCGAATCGCCAGATACGGTCGACATTAGGGGCAAGGGACTTATGGTTGGATACGAATTGTCGCGCCCAGTACGCTCTATTGTTGACTATGGACGAGAAAACGGCGTATTGCTAAATAACACCTCAGAAAACGTTTTAAGGTTCGTGCCCCCTCTGGTGATTACAAAAGAGCAAATTGAAACGGCCATCACGGTAATTGAGCGTGCCATCAACTTACATCCCCGGTAGATCTGCTGATGAAGTAGCTAGAGCTTACGGCATTAGTCCTGAGAAGGTGATTAAACTTGGGTCAAACGAAAACGCCCTAGGGCCCAGCCCACGAGCGGTAGAAGCGATTAAGCGACATTTAAACAAAATAAATGTTTACCATCCCACGGATACGCGGAACTGAAGGACGCCATAGCGCATTATATAGGGTGTTCAGCCGAGCGCATCATAGTAGGCAATGGCTCTGATGATCTACTCAACACCCTAGTTAGAAATCTCTATGTGCTTGGCGACCAGGCGATCATACCCGTACCTACGTATACGTATTATGAGGTCATCGTCGAAGCCGGACGCGGCACGTGCGTTTACGTTAACCGGAACGAAGACTTTTCAGTCAACATTGACAACATTATTGCAGCGCTCAAAGACAACACAAAGCTGATTTTTATTTGTGCTCCGAACAATCCGACTGGAAACGCGATTGAAAAAACTGCTCTAAAGAGCCTTTTAAGATCGACTGAGGCCTTAGTAGTACTTGACGAAGCCTACGCGGAGTTTACGACTGAGAGTCACGCTGATCTTGTGAATAACTTTGACAACTTGGCGGTCTGCAGAACGTTTTCAAAAGCGTTTGGATTAGCAGGGCTGCGTCTCGGCTATGCCGTGCTTGATTGCGACTTAGCGCGCGACTACGACCAACGTATGCTTGCATTTTCGGTGAATCAGCTCGCGGTCGAGGGGGGGGTAGCAGCACTGTCAGATAGTGCTTTTTTGGAGCGTACGGTGTCTATGGTAACACAAGGCCGACAGTACTTAGGCGAGAAGCTCCCTTTCAAGACGTACCCCACCGAAGCTAACTTTGTGTTCGTTGACGTAGCACCTTACACCGCGCAAGAGGTGTCAGAATATCTGCTGAGCCGAGGCATAATCGTTCGAAACTGCGACGCTTTTCGTGGGTGTTCCAACTCGCACATCAGAATCACAGTCGGCCAGCCATGGCAAAATACCACGGTTGTGGAAGCGCTGAATGAATTCGTAAATTCGGTTTGATGCCTTCATTTACCTATGAAAATTGCTCTCACAGGAACCCCTGGCACGGGTAAGACGACCATAAGCAATGTGCTTAAAGATGAATTTGGTCTCAAAGTCGTCGACTTGAATAAAGTGATTAGTGCCTTCCAATATTATATTGGGTGGGACGACAATCGTAACTGTGGCGTGGTCGATCTTGAGGCCCTTAGGGCGCATCCATTCGAAGACGGTCTTGTGATAGAAGGACATATTTCGCATCACCTATCAGTCGAGCGCGTTATTGTTCTTAGGACGAATCCGGCCGTGCTTCGAGGACGTTTGCAGGAAAAGGGTTTTTCAGAGAACAAGATACGCGAAAATATCGAAGCTGAAATCCTTGACGTCATCCTTATTGAAGCTCTTGGGTTGCACGGGAATAACGTATATGAAGTTGACTCGACAGGAGGATTGCGTACAACAGCGCAGCTTGTGTGGGAGATTACGCAAGGGTATACGCTAGAGCGATTCGTGGTTGGTCGATACGATTGGACGAGTTATTTGAATGACTCTTGATATATTTCGGGGACGGGTGGGGCGGATCTTGAATCCGCTCGCGTGGACGCTTTATCGGCACGGCGTAAGTGCAAATCAGCTCAGCTTGCTGTCCCTCATTTCGGCAATAGTTGCCGGAGCGGCGTTTTGTGTGAACGTGCTCCCAGTAGCGATTGTGACAATTGCGTTCAATGCCCTCTTTGACGCTCTTGACGGGTGCTTGGCGCGGAGTTCAAAAAGCGAGTCGAAGCAAGGCGATTTGATTGACCACGTTTGCGACCGGTACTCTGACATCTTCATTTTCGGCGGGATCACGATAGGTGGATACGTTGCGTGGCAGATTGGGCTCTTAGCGATTGTCGGCGTCCTAATGACAAGTTACCTTGGAACTCAGGCACAAGCGCTTGGGGTCGGTCGGGACTATCGCGGCCTTCTCGGCAGAGCTGACAGACTCGTACTAGTTTTTTTCGTGACGCTACTTAGTCTTGGAGTCCCAGAGACGATTATCTGGTTTCCATTGTTAGGTTGGATGATGGTGTTTGTGGCTATCGTTAGCAATATCACCGCGTTACAGCGATTTTATCTCGCGTATCATGAAATTTAAAGGTACTATCGAGCAGCGAGTGTTTGTTGCGCGTTAGTATCTTTGCTTCCCGTCAGACCCATTGCGTTCACTAGAGATTTACTACTTTGCGCTCGCAAATCGATAAATAATTCGGCGCACGAGAACTAATGGACTACGCGAACATAGCTTCCAGCTGGTCTAATTGTGCCTTAGGCATGCCCATAACTTTGCGGACGGCATCGTCGAAATCTGCGATCGTTACAGATTCGCGTTCAGCGCGGATGGCAAACATCCCGGCTTCCATCGCAATAGCTTTAATATCGGCGCCGCTAGCTCCATCAGTGAGCTTTGCAATCTTCTCAGCATCTATTTCTTGGACTAAGTTCATCCCTGCCGTGTGGATCTTGATAATTTTAACACGAGCTTCGTAGGTCGGGAGTGGGATATCTATAAGGCGATCAAAGCGTCCAGGCCTAAGCAAAGCAGGATCAAGTATGTCGCTCCTATTAGTAGCCCCGATGATCTTGACTTCGCCCCGGTTTTCAAATCCATCCATTTCGGCAAGGAGCTGCATAAGGGTCCGCTGCACTTCACGGTCTCCCGAAGTTGCGCTATCTAAACGCTTCGCTCCAATTGCGTCGAGTTCATCGATGAAAATAATACTGGGTGCCTTTTCCCTGGCCATTTCAAATAACTCGCGAACGAGGCGAGCCCCCTCACCTATATACTTCTGAACGAGCTCACTACCTACGATTCGAATGAAAACAGACTCTGTGTGCTTAGCAACTGCCTTTGCAAGAAGGGTTTTGCCAGTTCCCGGAGGTCCATAGAGAAGTACACCTTTGGGCGGGTCAATGCCTACTTGCTTAAATAACTCAGGTTTCAACAGAGGGAGTTCTACAGTCTCACGTAGTTCTTGGATCTGACTGTCAAGGCCGCCGATATCATCATAGCTTACTGTTGGCGTCTCAATGATTTCCATTCCATATACGGTCGGATCCTTTGATGGTGGCAAAGCGCCGACGATTGCAAGGGATTGCTGGTTTAGCGCCACTCTGGCACCGGCGATGAGCTCTTGTTCAATAAATTGTGAAGCATTAACCACGAACTTTGGACCGGTTGAGCTTTTAATAACGACTCGATTGTCGTCAAGAACGTCCAATACAGTCCCAACAAGCAATGGCGGACCTTTAAGTCGCTCAAGCTCACTTCTAAGTTTTCTTACTTCGCGTTCGTAGCGCACCTTCTGATTCTCAGCGGATCGCTTTTCATTTTCGACTTTTCGATTAGAATCGCGGAGCTTGAGATTGCGCTCTTCCAGTTGACGAACGCGATCTAGGAGATATTCAGAAAAGTCGTTGCCTTTCTTGTCGCTTTCGTCAAAAGAGTCTTCCAATCTCGTCTCCTCCGCATGATATTTAATATTGCATGCTATATATCCTTTGTTCGGAGAAAACCATGCACTGCGAATTATGCGGGAAAGAAATCCTTGGGAAGCCTAAACGCGTTGTCGTCGAGGGAGCTGAGCTTGAAACATGTGCTGAGTGCGGAAGTTTTGGTACAGAAATTCGTCGCCCTCAAACGTTTAGCGGCCCCACGAGCAGAGTTGCGCCTCACTCCCGCACGAGGTACAGAGATATCTATCAGCAAATGGAGGGTGAACTCGATCCAGACTTCAATGACATCGTAAAAAACGCTCGAAAAAAAGCCGGGATAACGCAGGAGCAACTCGCAGCGCAGATAATGGAAAAGGCGCTTGTGATAAAGAAGATTGAGCGAAAAGAGCTAACACCAGACGATAAACTCCGAAAAAAACTCGAAAAGGCGCTAAACGTAAGTCTTGTCATCGAAATCGGGCGAGAAAAAGCACAGAGGGGTAAATCGTCCGGAAACTTGACACTCGGAGACGTAGCCGTCGTTAGGCGACGACACTGATTGTATACCGATATCCTAGGGTCTCCTGTGACACTTAATCGGATTACGACAAGCACAAAGGTTGCTGCCAACGCCATCAAGGCCGGCAAGATCGTTGCTTATCCAACCGAGACTGTCTACGGATTAGGGGCGCTAGCGCTTGAAAAGTCGACCGTCGAGAAAGTAATCGCCCTGAAACAAATGACTTTGGTGAAGCCGATTTCGCTCGCTGTTTCCAATTTTAGTATGTTAGAAACCGTCGCTTTCGAAGAAGACGTTGACCTTCTCCATCAATTACTGCCGGGGCCGATTACCGTTCTTTTGCGAAAAAAGGATATCGTTCCAGACATGCTTACAGCAGGTGCCCACCTCGTTGGCATCCGATTTCCTTCACATAAGGTAGCCCGGGCCCTTATAGACTCTGTCGGGGCTCCTATCACCTCGACAAGCGCGAACGTCACAAGCGCACAACCTGCTACGTCTGCAAGAGATGTTAATATCAGCGTTAGTTGCGTAATTGATGGGGGCAAAGCGATCCTAGGTCCCTCCACGGTCGTTGATCTAGTCAATCGCGTAGTCGTGCGCCGAGGGGCGGGGTACGACTTTTTACTTAAGAAGGCCAACATCCTTTGTTAGGTCTAAATGTTCGATCTTCAAGCTGTCCGATAGTCTTGCCTTTTGACTTTTCGACTGCACAAATGGGTTACCCTTGTTTAACTTCCAAGGCTTAGTATTATCCACAAATGGCTCAGTGAAGGCGAGGAAGCTTAATAACAACTAAGTGATAACCCGATTGCATGATGATGCCAAACGAGACCGTTCGCATTCGAGATTTTGTTATTACTAAAAAGAATTGGATTTTCGCGGTTGTTTCTTACGACAACGACGCTTTTATCCAAGGTTTCTTACGCTATGTGCCAGACAAAAATGGCAGTAGAGTACGTCAAGATGGCAAGCGGTTTCGCAAAGTCGACTTCGATGAGGCACGACAATTGATGCAAAAATCCTATGCATATGTGGATGGGATGTGTGCCATTCCTTATGAGGACGTTGTTGAGTTAAAGCATCCACAACAAGGTATAAAAGACTGCGATGATTCTGTTTCGAAAATCGTGGAGTTACTTGAAGGGTATGGCATACATAGACGCTACATGGGAGTAACGGGTTCTAGACTCATTGGGCTTGCTGCAGCGTCATCTGATATTGATTTCGTCATTTATGGCAAGCCTAGTTTTGAACGTGCGCGAGATGCTTTGCGCGATGCCGTAAAATGCGGATTGTTACCTATGATTGACAATCGTACGTGGCAGCAGATATACCAGAAACGTGCCCCCACTCTTACGTTCGAAGAGTTTGTATTGCACGAGCAGAGGAAATGGAATCGCGGTTTGATCGACAAGACATACTTCGATCTGTTGTTTGTGCGTGGGCTTAACGAGATAAAAACTGAACCGCAAGGTGTTGACGACGGGTTTGCAACCATCCGCGCCACTGTGACCAACGCTTGGTATGCATTCGACAGTCCTGCTATTTACGAAATCGATCATGAAACAGTAAAGAAGGTGCTTTCATATACACACACTTACGCGGGGCAAGCTAATGAGGGGGAGGTCATTGAAGCGCGTGGAGTCTGCAATGACTCGGGAGTAACACGTTTAATCGTAGGCACCACGCGCGAAGCTCGAGGCGAATGGATAAAAAGCTGTTCGCTGCTGCGCACGCAAAAACATAGTGCAGGATGAGCCGAGTGGACTGCTAGGAAACCCCTAGGTGAACTAATTGCAGTTAAAGCTTCAATATGACAAAGGCACGCTCCTCATTCAGGGGGACGTACGTGTTCCGAACTCCAATTGGGATGCGCGTTCAGGTGCATACAGAGCGTTAGCATTGCATTATGTAGATATCATAGAGTACCTCGAGAATAGCCACATTAATTTCGTTGATGAAGCGCTTAAGCTGCTTCCTGTGCCGCACCTACAGCCACGCACCACTCTTCGCGACTATCAAAGAGATGCGCTGGACTCGTGGATACAAGCGGGCAAACGAGGGACAATTGTCCTTCCGACTGGCGCTGGAAAAACCATTGTCGCTGTCGGTGCAATTGGCAGGCTGCAAGTACCTACATTAGTCATTGTACCTACACTCGATCTGCTAGAGCAGTGGCGGGGTACGCTAGCAGGTGAGTTTGGCATCGAGATAGGGGCCTTTGGCGGTGGTGATAACTTGCTTAAACCGCTCACTGTTTCGACCTATGATTCAGCGTATTTGCGCGCAGTCGAGCTTGGAAATCGATTTGGATTAGTCGTCTTTGATGAGGTCCATCACCTCCCTGCTACGGGGTACCGTCATATCGCTGAAATGTTTCTCTCGCGTGCGAGACTTGGACTTACTGCAACATATGAACGTGAAGACGGACTTCACAGCGAACTCAAGCGCCTCATTGGGGGCAAAGTCTATGAGCTAACCGTACAGGACCTTGCAGAAGAACATCTTTCTGGTTATGACGTTGCACACCGCTTCGTCGACTTGGAGCCTGACGAAGCAAAGGAGTATTCGCGGTGTCATTCCATATTCACCGATTACCTTGCGCACCGTAACGTTACGCTTCGAACGCAGCACGATTTTGCTCAATTTATAAGGCGTAGCTCGTGGGATCCGGAGGGTCGAAAAGCGCTCCTAGCTCGGAATCGAGCTTTAGACATCGCTTTAAACTCACGAGCAAAAATGGAGGCGCTTAAAGAACTTCTTGTTGAGCATCCATCTGAGCAGACTATTATTTTCACTCAGCATAATAAGCTCGTTTATCGCATCGCTCGGACGTTTTTGATCCCAGCGATAACGCACACCACCTTCAAAGATGAGCGCAGGGAGACACTCAACCGGTTTCGCGATGGAGAGTACCGAATGATAGTCACCTCCAAAGTGCTCGATGAGGGCGTCGACGTTCCCGAGGCCTCGCAAGCAATCATTTTGAGTGGGACCGGCAGCTCCCGAGAATTCATTCAGCGGCTCGGGCGCGTATTGCGTAAGCGAGAGGGAAAGCGCGCAAGGCTCACCGAAATCGTCACGAAACCCCCCCCCCTCACCGTCGGAAGCGAAAATGGGGGAGCGCAGAGAATGCTCCCTAGCAACCTCCTCATTACGCGAACTCGCTCTGGGAAGATCAAACCGGTTTACGTCCCGATTGAAGGGCGTTACATAGAACTAGCTACGCGTTTGATCGAAACGTATGAAGCACACTTACACAAGCGCAAGGGCGAGCTAGCAGGCCGTTGTCAGCAGTTTGAGGGAAGCGGCTTTGACTATCGCTTGGTTAGGGGCTTAGTCGCTTTGCTCGATCGCTCGGCAACATTTAAGCCGCATAGTTTTGTCGATCCCAAACAAGCCCGCCGTGAAGTCTTCCAAGAAGCAAATCGGTATCCGCTTGTCGGGACGGAAGCGCTGAGACAAGAGGTTATTGCTCAGGTCGCATCACGACTACACCTCTCATCATCTCAACTCGAGGCGTCGCTTTGGAGCGATTTCGAAGAAGAGCTGGTGCTAGAAAGCTTTGTCGCCCCCCTGCCGCGTGACTTGATTCAGCAGTATAACTTGAGTTTGACACAAACGTTATTGTTCAAGGCTGCCTCTTTTGAATTTATAGTCGGGAGTAACTACCAACGTATTTTCAGTCGGCTCAAGCGTTTGGGCCTCATGTACACGGTGGAACAACAAAACGCGGCTTATAATGTCGTCGTTGACGGTCCTATATCGCTTTTTAAGCTGACCGAACGATATGGCACTTCGCTTGCTAAACTGCTCCCTACGGTGGTTGAAGCTGATAACTGGCGCTTCAAAGCACAAATCGTCGGCGGGGAACGGCAAGCACCTAAGTTGCTCGAACTTGAACTTAGTGCGAAGACGGCAAGGGATCTTCTTCCGGTGCAACGTCCCCAAAAAACAGAAGAGCAATATGACAGTTCGGTTGAAGCGGCGTTCGCGCGCTCTTTTAAGGCTTTGAAGTTAGGTTGGACCCTCAAAAGAGAGCCGGAACTGTTGGTAGCCGGCCGCTATGTGTTTATCCCAGATTTTAGCTTTGAAAAGAACAATCTGAAAGCGTATCTTGAGATCGTCGGTTTTTGGACCGACGAGTATCTCAAAAAGAAAGTTTCAAAGTTGCGGGAGGTCGTCGTCGATAACTTGCTTATCGCTGTCGATCGGAGTCTCAATTGTTCCCAGTTAGAGAATGTCAAAGGCTTCGTCATCTTCTATGATAAAAAGGTGCCGGTGAAGCCGATCGTCGACTTCTTGAAGCATTTAGAGGAAACCGCCATCGTAAAGGAAGTTAAAACCATTGACGGTTCTAACCTCAATCTTGAAGGGGACGTAATCGACGTGCCTCGATTGGCCGACGAACAAGCAGTTTCAGCGGGGGCTTTAAAACGATGGTTACAGACAAATCCGGCAGCGCATTACCGTCTTATTGGCATGCAGCTGATAAGTGATGGAAAACTCAAAGAAATCACAAAAAAACTCCAAGCGGTTAATGGATGCGTACTTTCCACCGCTCTAAAGACCATTGAAGAAGAAGGAGTTTTATCACCTGAGACAACCTTGGAATCGTTAGGCTTCGTCGTTGAATGGCGCGGCCTAGATCCGGAAAACGCTACGATTAGTAAAAAATCAAGCGCGTTGCGGTAGAATTACAAGTTTTGCGAAACCGTGTCACGTTTCGCGCTCAACACGACACTTTGTGTCAAGACATCTTATTTTGGTTTTTAACTGGAGCTTAGGAAGCCCGCATTTGCAGCGCCCAATGATATTTGCGTTCATCGGCAGAAGGAATGCCGTTTTGCACCCGTCGTAGTATTTAGTGCATCCAACGATGATTCCCTTCCGGCGAACTATAGTCAGCGGACTGTGACAACGTGGGCAGACGAAGTCGCTGGTGGCAAAGTGTCGGGCGATCACGTCTTCAATACGTTCGCATTGACGGTCAATACATACATCCTCGCCTAAAAGCTGAAGCTTAAGTTTTGGCAATCCGCAGTTGCATGTAGAGTCAGCGAGATCAGCCCCACTAGGCAACTTGTAGAACGCCCCGCATTCGCACGTGATTACGTTCCCAGCGCGTTTTAACAAACCCCCGCACTTCTTACAACGCCCTACGGAACTTGTACGCTCCTCTAAAATCGACTCGTCAGACGACTTCGCCCCATTGCTTTGCGTCGACTCACGAGCAAGTTCGTGCAGCAAATTCTGTGGCAAGCGCTCAGCCGCCTCTTCTTGGGATGCTGGAGACGGTGCTACTAGCTCGGATTCTTTTAGCTGCGGTTTATCTCTGTCGTTCGCAAGCGGCCCTACACGCGTGCGTTCAGCAGTCTTCTGAAGGTTGTCTGGCAACTCGGTGACAACGATTGTCTTCTCTCGGGTCACGGGAGGTTCAATACAATTAAGAAAGTCAACTCTTGTTCGATAGCAGACTTGCACGTTTCCTGAACCAAATACGCCGATTGGAATAGACTTGGAGTAACCCTTCGCAAGATAAAAACTGTCGCGAAACATTTTTAGGCCATTAGCGAACACGGTCACAGTCAAACGTGCGCCTCCCTGAGCGTTTGATATGGTTGCGTAACACATAGCACTTTGTCCGAATGGGACAGAGTCGGGCAACTGCATATCTACAGTGATCTTCGGCAACCGATCTATTGACCGAGCAATTCGTGTTCCAGAAACGAGTCGAGACAGTATGGCAGGGGTTAGGTCAAACGGCGACCGAACTCCTTGGCTGTGTTGTTGAGTCGCTTGTTTTATACCTACCCCATCTAGCTGAAGCAACGAGCACAGCTCTTCTGGCGCTCCATATTCGAGCCGTAGCGCGAGGATTCTGGCTCGCAAGACGGTCTCCGGTGTATTGAAACGCTCGATAAATGCTTCAAGTGCGGACAAAAGTCGGAGCGCGTTTTGTCGAATGAGCCACGCATCGCTTTTTAATGCTTCGGCAATTTCTCCACGTCCAATGTAAGTATCCAAAATAGCACGCACCTTTGACTTGTGCCCTTGATAACTTGATTGTGTACGCTTTATCGCAGAGACCTCGTTTCGCCTCACGACGACGTCGGCAAATTCCTCAGCTGAGGCGACAGCGTCAAGTAGTTCCTCATCAGTCGGTGCCTCTTTTAATTGCGCAAATCCTCGAGCTGTGTTGAGACGGAGGTAGTATTTTGAGGCAAGTTTGCCGAGATCGGTTGGAAGCAGGAGACCTTCCGCCTCGACGGCAAATCCTTGGTTAATGAGAGTGTTTACGTGATCATCCAAAAGGACACTCGACTGCGGATTTTGCACATAATAAAACGTTTCGCTAAGCCATTTTTTGGCTTCCGCGCGGCTATTGATCGTGCCCATACTGATTTCTGCGTTCAGGTGCTCACTTAATGTCTTGTTTAGCTGTGAGCGTATTGGTGGGCCCTCTCGTAGCATCTCGATGAAGTCTTCCGCACGGTCGCGCGGTGCGATAATCCACCCGAACCCTCGTTCGTCGTACTGGGGCCTACCAGCTCGTCCGATCATTTGAAGGATATCGAGGGGGCTCATATCTTCGTCAATAACCTCGTTTGCTATGTCTCGAATTACGACGATTCGTGCAGGGAGGTTGACTCCCCAGGCAAGCGTTGAGGTGGAGACTAATATTTTGATGTGTCCTGCTTTAAAAGCCGCCTCAACTATGTCTCTATCTTGCTTGACAAGACCGGCGTGGTGAAAACCGATGCCGTTGCGCACAGCTTCGCTCAGGGATTTATTCTTTATTCGTGCGGCTATTTGTTCCGATTCGTGAGACGTAAGTTTCGCGCTTTTTTTCTCGAAGATTTCGACAAGTTTCGACGCTGCTTGTACCGTGTCAGATCGAGTTGCGACAAAAATAAGTGCCTGGCCGTCAAGAATATGGGGCTCTATCAACTGTACAGCCTTGTATAACCGGATGTACTTATCAACGAACTTGTTTTTACCAGGGTTGTACCGAAAGACGTCGGCTTTAAGCGGAACTGGACGGAAAGAATCGTCAAAGGTAAAGGTGTGGTCGTCGGAAGCGCCTATCCACTGGGCGACCTCGCCAACGTTAGGCATCGTTGCACTTAGCGCAACAATGCGAACTTTATCATGTCGGATTCGTTTCATTCGCGTGACCAACGCTTCAAGCACGCCTCCGCGTTCGTCTGAATCCAGAAGGTGTACCTCATCGATGATGATCACAGAGACGTCATTGACGAACTTATGAGTCGTGCTGTGCTTTCTGCTTGAAGAATCCCATTTTTCCGGGGTCGATATGATAATCTGAGCGCTTCGTGCTTTTGTAGGGTCTAGCTCTCGTTCGCCAGAAACGACGTAGACTTCGAACCCCATTGGTGTAAACAGGGTTTTCCACTCAGTTTCTTTCTCGTTTGTGAGTGCACGCAGAGGGGCCAGGTAGAGGATTTTCCCTCTTTTTGGCTTTGAGAGCTCGCGAACCATTGCAAGCTCTGCAAGAACGGTTTTTCCAGATGCAGTAGGCGCAGCCACGACGACGTTTTCATCCGAGGTAAGAAGACGGGGCAAAACGCGCGATTGCATTTCATTAAAAAACGAAAAGGGGAAGAGGGAAACAAACTGTCCGCTAATTGAATCTGCAACTGACAGCATCCTCTGGGCCTACCTCGTAACAACAGGATTCTCGCCAGACTGCTATTTTAAGCTATGTATTAGGGGGAAAAAGTAATATCGCGTCACCAGCATTTTGAAATGACAGGAAAAGTGTGTGACGATGGCGATTGAAATAAAAGGCGACAGTGTGACGCTCTCGAAAGAATGCTTCGAGGAGCAGGATTTCAGCTACTATGGCCGATTGAAAGGCGACGTTCTTGAACTATCACTTGTCGAGGCTGCTTTTCTCATTGAACGCGAGCGGCTCGACTTAGGAATCACACTCAAAGAGTTCTTCAAGGTAGCTTCCACCATTCAACCCTATTTGGATCTTAAGTACGTCGTCTACAAAGACCTGCGTGAACGTGGCTACTATGTGAAGCCCAGTGTAACCGACTTCCGATTGTATCCACGTGGCGGGAGGCCGGGCGAGGGCCCCGCGTCAGCTTACGTCTACGTGCTCTCTGAGCGCATCTCTCTTCCTTTTATGGAACTCGTGGAAAAGGTGAAACTCGCGCAAAACGTGCGGAAAAAGATGCTCCTAGCGGTTGTTGACGGGGAAAGCGATCTGACCTTTTACACAGCTAAAACTGCAAATATGCAGGGTAAGATGCCCCCACTCGGGCTTGATCTTTCTGAAGCGGATGCCACCCTGCTCGACGATCGAGTTGTGATTTGGGACGAACACGACGCCGTGCAGCTTTACCGAGCGGGTTTTTATGGAAAGCTCGTAGACGGGAAAATGTTGCAGCTCTCTCTTCTTGAGTGCGCATACCTCATGCAGCTCGGATTGCCGGTTGAGGATGGGGCTACAAACAGGCGCTTCACCACTTTGCAATTCATCCGCAGAGCCGAAGCTATTGAACCTGAATTCGCGATGAAACTAGACGTGTATAAAGATCTTAAGGATCGTGGTTTTGTCGTTAAGACTGGTTTTAAGTTTGGAAGCCATTTTAGGGCATATGAGCAAATCGAAGACGTCGATCGGATACCGCACTCAAAGTACCTCGTACACGCCCTGCCAAAAGATTTCATCGTAATGCTACCTGAAATGTCACGGGCGATTCGTCTTGCACACGGCGTTCGCAAGCGGATGATTTTTGCTTATAAAGGAAAAAAGGCCCTCGAATACCTTGATATTGGGCGGGCAAAACCATGATAAGTCTATTTGGCACCCGGTTTCGAAATGGGGCTTATAATAACGCGCTAGTGCAAAAAATTCCGTGTGATATACGGTGTCTTTATAACCGCTAATGACTATCAATAGCAGAAATAAGTAGAGGGAAGGGGCCAGAACAGGATGCCAAGCGACGAGTTTATCGTAACTCCGTGGGAAGTCGAAGGTCACGTTGACTACAACAAGCTGATAGCCCTTTTTGGAACGCAGCCCATTGACGAGGCTATTTTAGCGCGATTTAAGAAACTCACCGGTTCAATCCCGATGATGTTGCGACGGCAAGTTTTCTTCTCACATCGAGACTTCAATTGGATACTGGATCAGTACGAAGCAGGTGAGAAGTTCGCGCTCTACACTGGAAGAGGGCCTTCGGGGCAGACACATCTTGGTCATCTGATGCCGTGGATGTTCACGAAGTACTTGCAAGACGCATTTGGGGCTGAATTATACTTCCAGATGACTGACGATGAGAAATTCCTTCAGAAGGACGAGCTGAGTGCATACGCGACGCGCGGTTTTTCATATGACAACTGTCTCGATCTGATCGCGCTCGGCTTTGATCCGAAAAAGACGCGAATATTTCTCGACACTGAGTATGTAAGAACCCTATATCCAATAGCACTGGAAGTAGCGAAGCGCGTGACGTTCTCGGCAGCTCGAGCGGTTTTTGGATTCGAAACAAGCACTAACATTGGAATGGTTTTCTTTACGAGCATGCAATCGGCGCCAGCATTCTTGCCGACGATTTTGGCGGGGCATAACGTTCCTGTACTGATTCCATGCGCTATCGACCAGGACCCACACTTTCGCATTACCCGCGACGTTGCGCAAAAAATGGGTTACTATAAGCCAGCGCTCGTATTTAGCCGCTTCTTCCCAAGCCTTTTAGGCCTTGACAAAATGTCCGCTTCGCTTCCGGAAACGAGCATTTTTACGACAGACACTCCCGAAGAGGCGAAGAAAAAGATAGCTAATGCATTTACCGGCGGGAGAACCACAGTGAAAGAACAGCAAGAACTTGGTGGTGTGCCTGACATTTGTGCAGTATATCAGTACTCGTTTTACCTGTTTGAAAAGGACGATCGAAGGGCGCTTGAGCTGCGTCAGGAGTGTTTGCAGGGGGCACGTGCTTGTGGGGAGTGCAAAAAGGAGCTGGCTGCTAAGGTTGTGCAGTTCCTAAAAAGCCATCAGATTGCGCGCGAGCGAGCACGAGATCATATAGAAGACTTCATTATTCGAGACTGTAGCGACTAAAAAACGAGCGAGTAAAACGGTAGCTCAGCTTGCTAATATAAAGCCAGCGCAGCGATTTATCTCAGCTTCTGAAGTCTGGATGCTACTAAATAGTATTATAAGCGATAACACAAATTGACTTATCAAAACTGGGAGGCAAACAATGGAAAACCAAGAGGAAGGCAAGTTTAAACGTTTGAGAACGTTCAACGTGATTGCGGGCTTGTTCCTTCTAATTCAAGCCATTGCTATAATCTTTTTAAGCAATTCCTTTAAGCTGCCAATAAATACGTACTTTGTGCAGCTCAACGCAACCACAAAGCTTCTTTTGCCTGTCGAGAATACGATCTACCAACTTCGGGTGGGTTTACTCGTTGCATTGTTCCTGCTGATTTCGACGCTGGACCATCTCCTTGTGGCATTGCCAGGCGTAAACCGCTGGTACGTGAAAACCTCAAGAAACACGTCAACTACGCCCGGTGGTACGACTATGCACTGAGTTCATCCGTCATGATCGTAGCAATTGCCATGCTCAGCGGCGTCTCTGACATAGCTGCGCTCATCCCACTATTCGCCATCAACGCGACGATGAACCTTTTCGGGCTGATGATGGAGCTGCACAACCAGAAAACCGAAAAAACGAACTGGACGGCGTTTATATTCGGATCATTTGCCGGCCTGGTTCCGTGGATAGTGATATTCATGTACTTCATAGGGGCGACGCAAGGGTCGACCGTTCCCACATTCATCTACTACATCCTCGGGTCCTTGACGTTCTTCTTCCTGCTATTCCCCCTCAACATGTTCCTGCAGTACAAGAAGGTGAGTAAGTGGAAGGATTACCTTTACGGAGAGTATGGGTATATCGTCCTCAGTATCGTCGCAAAAACAGCACTGGCGTGGCAGGTCTTTGCCGGAACTCTAAGATAGACACACTCTGACAACTCTGGTGACAGAAATGGACATTTTGAAGATCCCCCATATGGAAAAAGAAGAGTATGACAGGCTAATAAAGGAGAACTATGTGAGTAGGATTGCCTTCAAGGGCGATTCGCATCCTTACGTAGCACCTTTTTTGTACGTTTTCGACGGGCACAACCTCTTTTTTTTGTCGACAAAATACGGAAAAAAGATCCAATACTTCAATGAGAATTCAAACGTTGCAGTTGAGATAGAACGGATAAGTCCGGACTTGTCGTCGTACACATTTGTGACCTTGTTGGGGCGATTAGATGAAGTCACAGACATTGCCGAAGGTCGACGTGTGCGACAGCAGTTCGTTACCATGATAAAGACGCGAGGACTCTCAAGCAACGTATTCGCTGCGCTCGGCCATTCGCCGACCGAGCCTTTGGAATCCATCGTGAACGAGAATCGGAGCCTCGTATGGAAACTTGACAGGGTGGGGGAAATAGTCGCCCTAAAGAACGAATAACCCCCTTTCATACATCAGCAAACCTATTTTCAAAAGAGTACGTATAAGCTGCAAGCAGAGGCTAAATTGAACTAGGCCCAACATGTACGCTGAGCTCTGCGTTCACACAGAGCTGCTGCTAATGATCGCATAAAGGAAGCAGTTCCCGATGGGATGCATCTGCCCGAATGGAAAGACATTTTGCCCCTTCTCGTGACAAGTAATGGAAAGACAGATAGGATAATGTAGAACTCTCATAGGATATTAGCCGTGAAAACTGATTTTAAAGAAATTGATGAAGGGACCGGTTATATCGGCTATCAGGAAGCCTTCGATATCATTGGTAATAATGTCCGGCCGTTGGGAGAGGAAGTGCTTTTCCTCGACCTGTGTGCAGGTCGGGTTGTTGCCGCGGACCTTGTGGCGCAGGTGAGCTATCCTTCCATTGATGTGTCGCTCAAAGACGGCTTTGCCGTTAAGTCCACGGATGTCGTTTTCGCCAAAAGGAGCAGCCCGGTGTGCCTGAAGGTGGCCGGATCAGCATTCGCCGGTGTCAAATACGAGGGGTACGTGGAAAATGGCCGCGCAGTTGAAATATGCTCTGGTGCGTCGATACCGGACGGAGCAGATGCAGTGGTTGCAGGCGAGTTCTGCGAGGAAATGTCGTCTGGCGAAGTCTTCATAAAGTTGATGCCGGGACGGGACGGAATATAATGCGTGCCGGTGTTGAGGTGGAAGCCGGAACGACTATTGTAAGGATGGGTGAAAGGCTTTTACCCGGTCACCTGGGGCTGGCAGCAGCGGCAGGCATTAAACAGGTAATGGTTTACCGTCGGCCGCGGGTGGCGATAATCAGTATCGGTGACGAAGTTGTGGCGCCGGGTGAAAAACTGCATGTCGGCCAGCTTTATGCTAGTAATCTGGTCACGATGCAGGCCTGGTTGGTTTCTTTCGGTATTTCCTGTGTTACTTCCATAGTCACTGATAATGAAGCCGCAATCAAACAGGAACTGCAAAAGCATTTGCCTGTCGTTGATGCCATTCTGACCAGTGGAGGCGCTTGGGGGAGCGAACGTGACCTTGTCATCGGAGCATTGAACAAACTGGGCTGGCAACAGCTATTCCATTATGTGCGCATGGGGCCTGGCAAGGGCATTGCCTTCGGACGATGGGAGCAGGTGCCGGTATTTTGTCTGCCGGGCGGACCGACAAGTAATCAAATGGCCTTCCTGCAACTGGGATTGCCCGCGCTATTGCGCATTGGTGGTGAAACCAGGCATCCGCTGCAAAGTGTGCCTGCCAGGCTTACCGAAGATGTGAAAGGTCGCCATCAGGCGTGGACGGAGTTTAAAGATGCCGTCGTAAGCCTTGATGCCGGTGGTCATTATACGGCAGCGCTCTATAAAATTGTGTATGGCTTGCCGTTGTCTTTTAAGACGTCGCCTGGTTCGTGCAGGAGTACATCAGAACAGCAGTTAAAGGCAGTATAGTGCTCATCACACACCTTAGCTATAGCAGTGTCTCTTTTTCTACTAAAAGGCGTGTAGTCCCTTTTTACGAAAACTGCCTCTATATCCTCCTCAGCGATGAGACGTTCTACGACTGCCTCTGGGCGTCCACGAAATACGCATAAAAAGCCTCGTTCTGCTGCCACTTGGCGTGAAAGGTCACAGAGCGACTCGACCATAAACTGGAATGCATTGTAACTGAAGTAAGGATTTTGCGATTCCAATCTCGGATCAAAGATAAAAGCCAGTATCACTGTTTCGGAGGCTGAGGATGCCTCGATGAGTCCACTGTTGTCGCGCACGCGCAAGTCCCTTCTAAACAAGAAAAGTGACCTTCCGTACTTTTCTTTCACTACACCACCTCTCCAGCCGATTTCAGCACGTTTTTTTACGGTCTCTCTAGATGATTCGAGAACTAACAGGATAAAGACTTGGCGAACGAGGATTGCGTGTGTAATGACGAGGTCGTTCCAGCTTACACGACCCTGTATATAGGTAACAATAAATAATAACTATGTGTAGTGAGAAGGAATAGGCGTTATCTTACCGTCCTTAACGTTATCGATTCGTATGGTGCAGCTATCTAAGAATGACCGGATTCTTTTGCGGTCGCTTAAGCGTATAAAAAGAGGCTCAGTAGAGGCCCTTGCTAAAGACACTGCTCTTAGAACTGAAGCGGTCCTTCAATCTGCGTATCTACTTCAAACCAATGGGCTTGTACACTTGGAAGAAGACACGCACACGTCGTATGAACTGACTGAGGAGGGATCAACGTACGCAGAGAAAGGTCTTCCAGAGCGACAGGTTCACGATTATTTGCTTATTAATGGTCCTACCCCCCTTAGCGATCTCCAAGGTATATTCCCAGCTGTGCAAATCGCTATCGGCTGGCTCAAACGGCGGGGTTGGGCGGTCATCGAGACTGTCAATGGCAACTCCTTCTTATCGCCACGCCCGGCAGATGAGCTCACAGAAGAGCGCGTGCTTCAGGACGCTAAGGTAACGAAGCGGTTCACGCTAAGAGATTTATCTATCAAACAACAACAGGCAGAGCGCATTCTTGAGGAATTTGTAAAGCGCAACATCGTGCGGATACATAAGACCACCTCACATGAGATCACATTAACTCGCGCAGGCGACGATGCGCAGCTTGAAATACTATCTTCGGCAGACCGTGACATTGCAGATCTTACTTCTGAACTTATCATTTCTGGCGCGTGGCGGGGGCGATTGAAGCCTTACGACGTCAATGCCGATACCCTAGCACTCTATCCCGGGAAAGCACATCCATTAAGGCGCCTTATTGATGAAATGCGCGATATTTTCATATCAATGGGGTTCACTGAGTTCAAGGGTCCGATCGTCGAAAGCGAATTCCACAACTTCGATGTTTTGTTCGTGCCGCAAGATCACCCCGCGCGCGACGAACAAGACACGTTTTACTTGTCGCGGCCAGCGGCACTTGAATTGCCAACCGAGTTGGCCGCACGCGTTGCAGCGGCTCATATTTCTGGCTGCGAAGGGTCTTTAGGGTGGGGTGGCGAGTTTGACCTGGCACGATCCAGTAGGGCGGTCTTGCGCACCCACACGACCGGATCTGCCTTTCGCTTTTTAGTCCATCATTCAGATCCCCCTTCAATGATTTTCGGCATAGACCGCGTGTTCCGACGAGAAAGCATGGACTCAACACATCTTCCGCAGTTCCACCAATGCGAGGGGACCATTCACGGTGAGGACCTTAACTTAGCTGATTTAATCGGTGTGCTTAAGACAGTCTTTGCTCGGCTTGGATTTGAACGTGTTCGGTTTAGACCTGGTTATTTTCCCTTCACCGAACCGAGTCTAGAGGGCGATATATTCGTAGACGGAAGCTGGCTTGAGTTAGTTGGTGCGGGAGTCTTTCGGCCCGAAGTGACGCAGCCGCTCGGACTTAAAAGCGTGCTCGGGTTTAGTATTGGTATTGAGAGGATTGCTATGCTCAAGATGGGCCTGACCGATATCAGGAAGCTCTATATGAGTGACGTCGCGTGGTTACGTAACATTCCGAGCGCTTTACGTTGAGGTGTGTTAGTGCCAGTTGTCAGTCTGAATTGTGAAGATCTTCAAGAAATGGTGGGCGCAGACATCCATACGATTATTGAGATGCTCCCACGATTGGGTGCAGATGTCGGGTGCGTCAACGATGAGATAGAGGTAGAGTTTTTCCCAAATAGGCCCGATCTTTTTAGTGTTGAGGGCGCAGCTCGAGCACTAAGAGGGATGCTTGGAATAGAGACGGGCCTCCCTATTTACACGAGTGGGCCTTCTGGCATAGAAATCGATGTAGACCCGTCCGTTAATTTAGTTCGTCCTTACATAGTGTGCGCGGTCGTGCGAGGGGTTACGAACGATGAAAAAACGATAAAGTCACTGATCGATTTACAGGAGGACTTGCACTGGGGTGTCGGGCGGGATCGGCGAAAGGCAGCGATTGGCATTCACGATCTTTCGCATTTAAGCCCGCCTTTTCGATACACTCTCGGCGAGGTTGCCTTCGTACCGCTCGATTTTTCCGAGGTTATGACCCCAGCTGAGATTCTTCGCGTTCATCCAAAGGGAAAGGAATATGGGCATATTGTTGGCGAGCGTCACCCCCTCATCCTAGACACAAATGACAACGTCCTCTCATTTCCTCCAATCATAAACGGTGAGCTTACTCGAGTGACCGAGCAAACCACTGATCTGTTTATTGACGTAACTGGCCTCGATATGAAGGCAATACAAGACTGCCTTCACATACTCGTCTCAGCGCTATGCGACAGAGGGGCGAGCGTCGAGACGGTAGAAGTTGTTTATCCAGATCACGACCAAGTACTAAGCACTCCGAACATGGGAAATTCGACTATCGTTGTCACAAAAGGCGACATAGTGCGGCGCGTAGGCGCTGAGCTCACCGAGGAGACCATCTTGGCCTCACTTCAGAAGATGCGTATGGGGGCAACGGTCGACGCCGGCCGTTTTACGGTGTCCTTTCCGTGCTACCGAACTGATATCATGCACCCGGTGGACATCATCGAGGACGTTGCGATAGGTTTT
>JGI24147J20444_1000404_pt1 | contig 28787 bp, 40 predicted proteins | sample BarGraIncub1133A_FD_20444 | JGI IMG/M metagenome (IMG submission 20444) | reverse complement strand
TATGCTTTGTTTGCTTTTTCACCATATTTACTTGTGTCTTCACCCTTGGTCATAGCACTAAAGATTTCAACAACAGGAGATTTTTCTGTGTATGTATGTTCAGGTTGAACACTGTTCAACTCAGCACTTTGTCTAAAATTTTCTAATCCTAAAACATTACTCATTATTATCAATTCCTCCTTATTAATATTATTTATGCACCCTTAACTGATGTTTGTACGACTTTACAATAGAATCCTGTTCCACCAAAAGTGGTTTTCTCAAGAACTTTTAGTCCGATTGCATAGGTAGTAGATGCACCTTGTAATTTCCAAGCCATTGGAGTAGCGTCTGTGGAGTGAGCAGGTACAAGAACGTCCCCTACTGCGACACCTGCAAAAGCAGTAATGCACAAATCTGAAGACATTTCTACAGGAACTCCAATCAAGGAGTCCAAACGGAAAGCACGGATATAACTTCCTACCGCAACTGCAAAATCCGATTGCTTCCATAGTTCAGGAGTATCAATGATATTCATAGCAACATAAAGATTTCCCTTTTCTGCGTCTGCGTCTGCAACGAAAGCAGTAGCTTGCTCCTTATATGTACCACCATCAACGATATTAAAAACATACCCATTCTTTACAACTACAGCACTTTGAACACGAGGATTATTTATTGTTTGAAGAACTGCTCCAATTGTACCTAATTTAAATAAACTCATTACATTATTCCTCCTTATTATTTTGTGTTAATTAAAATAAATCCGAGATATCTTCTTCGGATTTTTCAGTATTATGGATTGCCATAAATAGATCAGCGTTGTCTACAGAATTAACTTCAACAGTTGTTTTTACAGAATTTAATTCTTTAACTCTCTTGACACATAACTCTGCTTCTTTAGATTTAAGACCTTCCATGTCATTCTTTTCTACATATTCTGCTTTGAGGGAATTAAGTTCAATTTCGCTGAACCCATTTTTTGAGATTTCATTTGTAAAATATGCGTTGATTTCAGCAGATTTAGCCTCTAAATCCTTTTCTTCCTTAAACGCCTTTAAAGTATTAACTTCTTCAGTTGCAGAATTTAGTTCAACTGTTTTAGCTTCGAGAGTTTTATTAGCTTCAACAATTGTACTATTTAATTCAACAACCGTAGAATTTAATTCCACAATTTTAGAGTCCGAAGTGGTTAGTCTTGCTGTCAAATCATCTAATTTAGCATTGATTTCAGCAATTTGTTTTTCGTCCATTTTCATTTTTCCTCCTTTGTCTTTCTTTTTTGATAATATATCTCTAATCAACGATGCGTTAACCTCCATAGAAGGTTCATCATTGGTAGGAGCCCATGCCATTTCAACTTCGACAATATCACCGATAGTAACATCATTATTTGTGATATTATAAGTTGTTTTATAATACTCAGATGGAGTATCATAATCAGTCATAATAATTGTTTGACTTTGAGGATAAAATTTATATATACAATAATAGCAATATTCATCAGGTTCTTTCATTGTCATTGCACAATTAAAAGCCCTAGAAATAATAGTTGCAATATCATCATAACTTAGTTCGTTAATCTCAAATGATTTAGATTTTACAATAACTTTTCCCTTTTTCAATTCTTTCACCTCATCTAGTTTATTATTTATTTCAATAACCTGGCTAGTATTGTCAGATGGTTGACACATATATAGAATAGCTAAACCAGAAAAATCAAACACAGTGGGAATCCTGCCTATTTTTAAAGTTCCATCCTCATTTACAGAACCATCAAGATATTCAATACTTTTATTAGCACCTTTACCATTAATCTCAATTGAACCTTTTATATTTTCTCCATTAGCAAGAGATTCCTTTAAAAATTCAACGAATAATGGGTAACGTTGATTGTATAAGTAGCCTTCGCAAATTAAAGCATCTTTATCTACTCCGTCTATATTTACTGTTCCCATACTAGCGTCTTGAACTGAACCTACTGTAACACCATCAAATTCAATATTTCCTTCATCGTCAAAAGACATAGTCCCATGGTCAGACGGAATTTGTAATTCTTCATCAAGCCAAGATACTACAAATGGCATTCCAATTGCAGATGCTATATTATCCTCTATATACTGTTTCAGCCATGTGATGCCATTTGAATTATGGGAATTTTTGTCCGGGTAAATTTCTAATGCAGACATTTTAATTTTGGTTCTACCTGCTAATTCGCCTTCCGGCATTTCACAAATTTCTATATATGTATTAAACTTACTCAATTTTTTATTTCACCTCCTTTAAATGATGAAAAGAAGTAATTAAATTACTTCTTTTAAGCTTAACAAATTTAATTCATTTTCTAATATATCTTCAATATCATCAAACTTCCAATACCAGATTTCTAATAATTTAATTCTATTATCCTGAGCATATTCTTTTTTACGTTTGTCATGCTCTTTCTGTTTTATGAATCTCAATTCAGACATTCCTTGAGTTTCATTTTTATATCTTATTGCTCTATCGTGAAATTCTCCTTGGTATTCTATCAACAGATTATATTTTGGAATATAAAAGTCATATGAAAGATTTCCGTTGCCAGTCCCTAATAGACCATCGAATTCTTTTTGAGGTATATTAAATATACTATTTACATTTAAAAATGTATGTATTTTATATTCTCCTTTTGATATATTACATATAGGACATCTACTGTTTTGTATAGAAAAACAAGCACAAGAAACAAAATAAACATTATGACAATTTATTTCTTGGCATTTAATCCATACTTTAGTAGAAACACCTCGACTAATTTCCCATGGGTCAATTATATTCTTTTTATAATCCCAATATCTTTCAAGAAAGTCTTCGCCTAAGTTATCTACACCCCACTGAGCAAAAGAATTGCATTTACTACAATTAGCACTTCTATTTTCATTAGTCATAGAATGAATTTGTTTTAATTCAGATTTATGTAGACCTCTTAGACATTTAAAATAATATTCTTCATTCGTACTATAATTTATTTCACTAGGCAAACAATCATTCAACTCATGATCCCATTTATCTAATATATCATTTCTTTTATGATTAATACACCATTTCTCAAGAGATTTTCCATTTTTTAATCTTGTTTGTTTCATTTTTTTATAAGAATATTTTCTGTTACATTTTGGGCAACGATAAATTCCATCATCTTTTATAATATGTTTATAACTTTTCCATATTATGTTTTTAATATGTTCACTACATTCATCACACTTAACATCTACATTAATATGGCTGCCGTGTGGCAAATCTTCTACGTTCACTTCAAATTCATTATTCATTTTGGTAAATACATAACCTTTATTTTCATACCACGACTTATTATTTGAATTCCATTTTATTAATACTTCCTTAGTGATAAGCATTTTATCATTCCTTTCCATGAATCCTTTCTTAAAATCAAATATAAAAAGAAGAGGTATGAAAGGAATACCTCTTTTCGGCTAAGTTAATTGCTCTCAACCTATCTTTTTAAAATTAAACAAATTATTTCTTAGTACTAGGTTTTGGATTAGCATTTGTATTAGCAGACTTAGATTTAACTGTATTTTCATTTTTTGATGTATTATCTAGTGGTCTGCCATTTGGATTATCATTAGGACTCATAGTAAATGAAGTTGCATTTGGCTCGAATAAATCCTTATAATTGTTTCTTTTTTCCATTTTTTTAATAGCTATATAATTATCAACGTCATAACCAGCTTCTACAATCATGTGGGTATTCGTTCCTCCAGCTAAAGTATATAAATCTTTTGCTCTTGTATAACTCTCATTTTGATTTATAATAGAAGTTCTTAAATAACTAATATTAATGGTTTCAGTATCGTTATCTGAAATATTTAATACCCTTGTATATTCACATGCAATATTTTCAACTAATGCAAAAATTTGTGTTAATACTAAATTTACATTTACAGCTAATGTGGAATAACTAGCTCCACCTTCTCCTTGAGCATTTAAACTAGCGGATGCAAATCCTAAAGATGTTGATATTTTTTTAGTGTTTTCATCACTTAAAGTATCTTTTAATAAAGAAGCATCTTTTGTCATGCGTTCAATTTTTGCACCTGGGGCAAGAGTTACTTTACTTATTTTTGACCTACCATATGTATTGGTAGTATTTGAACTAACTGCTCCTTCAAATGCTGTAACTAATGCTTGTTGTTGGTCTTTATTTAAACTACAAGCACCTGTTTTTTCCCCTTCTGGAAGCATAAGCATATAGATACTACTTGCTAAATCATTAACAGTATTGATTTGTGAACTATAATAATCGTCTGCAAAACGAATATCAAAAAGTGCACTCAATCCAAGACATCTTCCATATGGTTCTCTAACATTAGCTTTGAATTTTAATGCAATTGTAGTTTTTGGGTTAAGCGTAAACCACATTTTTGAAGCATCTTTTTTATATGAGATATATGCTTTGGCGAATTCAGGTGGAAAGTTTTTTATTTCATGTAATAATCCACCGTGTTTAAACTGATCAAAGTACATCAGATTAAATGCTACAATTTGTTGATTATTTTGAAATCCAATAAACTTGCAATAATCTAAATCTAAAGGTTGAATTTGAATATTATCATCTAAACTCAAACCTTCAAGATAAGGAAGTGAATCAACAAAACCTTGTTGCGGTTGTACATTTTTATTATTTGCTTTTGTATTACGAAATATAGCTACATACATTCCTTCTATAAAACAACTCATTAGGATATCTCTTGTGGTCAATTTGTGATTAATTTTTCTTAAAATATTCCTAAAATTTACACATTTTAAATCTCCTTCAAAAGAATCAATATCTGAAGTAGCAGTAAAATCTAGGGTGGGTATAGATATCATATAATCTATGCAATTGGCATACATCCCTGATGAATTATATGCTTCTCTCGATAATTGTCGCAGTTGCATATTATATCTCATTGGGTATTTAATATATAAACGTAATTGTTCAATACTTATTCCTGTTGTTAACGCTTCTTGCATGAAATATGAGGATGTTGTCATTGAATTCAATTCAACCGCATGAGAAGTTTCTAATTTAGGGGCAGAAGTATTATCTTCCAATTAGAAGAACCTCCTTTCTTATTTATTATTATCATGAGTAAGAAAATACAAAATCATAATCAGAGTCATTTGCTAAATTATTATCTCTTTCTTGCATATAAATCCAATATAAACCATATAAAACGGCACTGAATTTATCTTTGCGTATGCGTCTAGAAATTCTTTCTGTTCTCGTTTCATTCCCTGCTTGTTTATAGCGTAAATTAAGAACCTCTTCACATAAAATATCAGTCAACAAATAAGGAATTTCTAATCGAACTAACTCTTCGCTCTCTTTTATTTTATGCTTGTATTTTTTCTCTAATTCTTTTATGCCATCATTCCTACCTTTTAGCAAATTGATATCTAACCTAGTAAATACCTGCATAAAATGATTAACCATATCACTTTCTTTTGTCTCTTTATTTTGTGATTTTAGTGCAAAAACCATAGGTATACAATTTGGTAATTTGTATTTGTCATACCTATCATCATTTACTACTGCATAGGGTGGATTTCCATCATTTAAGTCTAATACTAGAGAATCTGTTACTGCAACGCCCAAGCCATTATTATCAATTACTAAAATTTTGGCTTTATACTCTTTTACTTTCTCTTTAAGGAATTTAGCTTGTAATGTAGAGTGCTGTCCCTCCATAGAAAAAATATTTACAATTTCTTTTAAATATGTTCCATTATTCTTTGGAGTAATCTTGAAGACCGCCAGACACGAGAGAGCGTTTTGATCTCCTTCATTTCTGCTAACATCATATGCTAAAACATATTCTACATTTTCATCCCCGCAGTGTTCCCATTCTGCAATACCAACTGTTCTGCATTTTTGTATCTTATCATCAGAAACAAGAGAATCAGAACTCGAACCAGTCCAAATACTTTGATACTCTCTCATGAAGTCCATTATTGAATATGTTGGAGATTCACGTAATTCTTCAATAAAATCAATATCTAGTTGTCCATACATACATGGCAATTCATATGAGTTACCTAAGCAGAATGCAGATTTACCATTAAGCATATCTTGATAAACTTCTGACATCTTTTCATATGCAAATTGTTGCTGAGTACCTGCCGTAGTAATATATAACTCACATTTATGTACCTCATTTTGGTCTACAACGCCACTCATGGAGGGACGGTCATTTGCCATTAAAGGAATTACTACAGCATTTAATATAGCCCCATCAAACTTTTTATCTGAAATTTCTTCCACACAGCCAGAATATCTGCGACCCCCTCGGGAACTATCCCTCATTTGTACAACGTCATATTTAGATCCGTTATTAAAAATTAATTTAGTATAATCTTTATTTTCGGTAAATATTTTTATTTCATTTCTTAATAGGGGATAGTGGTCAAGAATATCATTGATATTGTCTGCCGTAATTTTAGCAGCCTGCTCTTTTCCTACTGCACATGTAAAAAGCTTGGTCTTGGGATAAAAAATGCACTTTAACATAAATGCTAAATTCTGAAGATAACTTTTTGATGTACCCCTAGTTGCAGTTAAAAATACTTTTCTATACCTCATCATTATCCTTAGATAAACTCTTTGGTAATAATATAATTGTATTTTTGCGTCAGGTGGCGAAATAAAGTCAAGAAAACGGTCTGGGTAGTGGCGAAAATAACTACATAATTCTCTCCATTTTTCTTTAGACCCCTCAAACCCTTTAACTTGTAAATTATTAATGTTATTAGTTTCGTTATTTTGTGGGTCTAAGAAAGTATCACTATCCTTTGTCCCTCTATTTTTTTTACTAAAGTTACTCTGAGATGCCATTATGAATCATCTCCATCAACGATATTAGAACTATCATCAACCTCAATATCATTGATTGTAATTTGATTAATATGATCAATCTCATTGTCCTCTAATTTAGGTGTATCGAGAGGAGGGGTTGTCATTGACTCTACTTTATTAAGTTTTAATGTAAAATTTAAAATATGCATAATTGTCTTATCAACAATATCTTGAGTGATTCCTCTTATTTTTCGGTAATGTTCCCAAGGAGGAATAAACCCATCTTTTTCAACTTCTGCATAAATAGTAGAGAAGTTACGGATACCACCAGTTTTATCCGCATCTGTTTTATCCATTGCTCTAAATTTAGAATCTGCCATATACTTAGAGAATAGGTTCCCTAATTTTGTTGCCTCATCATAATTTCCTTCTTCAAGTTCTTTATCCATTTTTAAAGAAATTATAGCTAACTTTTTTAGATATACCCTATCTTGTTCTGTCTCAATATTATTAGAAATCTCCATATCTTTATAGAAACTTTCTAACTTAGCATAGTCTTCTCTTGGATGGTTTCCCCAACGGACTATAGTTTCTTCTGTAACTTCAAAGTTAGAGGTTGTACTTACATATTGAACCATATTGTTTTTTACTGGGTTAATACTATCTGGCTCAAACTTGCTATCTTTCCAAGTTCCTTTTTTAAATTCATTAATTTTGGAGTTTGCCATTGTGATATATCTACTCCAAGGGTCATCTGGATTATTTTCTTTAGCATTTCTCCAATATGAATAGATAAAAGGAACATCGAGCAATTGTAGTATTTTATAAACAGTTTCTATTTTACTGTAATCAAGCATTGACTTGACACAAGTTTTACAAATGTTTAATTTCCCATCTACAGAAAGTACAGAGTTGGTATTATAAAACGCTGAAAATACTAACTCTTTATGACAATTATCACATTCCTTTTTTGGTCTTGGTGCTTGTGGGTTAGTGCTTTTATTTTTTCTTTGCACTACCATATATTTCACTCCTTTAAATTCCTATGTTTATAGACATAATTAAATCCTCTATCTTATTTTGATAGAGGATTTTAAACACCTACAAAACTTATATTACATTTCTAAATCTTTATTGTATTAATCTTTACAAACCAAGGAATAGTAATAACTTTTGCATCATTATCCAAGGCTTTTACAATATGGTCATGGATTTCTGCAATCCTTCGCATATTAACATTGATTTTATGATCATCTCCAACAGAAACAATAACTTTAATCCTATCAGAATTTTCATCAATCTTAATAATGCTACTTTTTATAATCTCTTTGTCGCTATTTTCTGTTTGAACCTCAATTTCTTTCATCGGGATTCAACCTCCTTTAAATTAAAGTTAAAACTAAAATCTACCCATTTGCATCTTGCTATATTTTTCTATCTGGTCAATTAAATCTCTAGCATTAGTTGCATCAGTAATATTAACAGAATCAATATGAATGTTAGTGACGTTTTCTGACTGTTCTTTATCCATTTCTTCCATACCTAAATCCATCATACTTTCACCAAATTCAAGTAAAGCAGAACTAATACGACTAGGACAGCCACCACTTTCCATAATAATTTCAAATGCTTCTCCAACTAATTCATTAACTTTATCTTCTAAAGATATTTCTACTTCTTCGGTCTCATCCATCTCGCCACAACCATGACAACCTTCACGAGTACAGTCATCACATGCGTTATGTTCTTCATCCAATGATTCTTGCATCTCTATTTCACGTTGACGAGTACAAACAATACAAGGACAAGGAATATAGTTTTCTTCTTGCTCTTGAATTTCTTCCCCATCATGAACTTCTTTTTCTAACTCAACACAATAAGTTTCCATAGTTACTGTTACTTCATCAATTGAGCATGTTTGAATCCACTTTTGTTCTGTTTTGTCCCATCCAGATGCTGATTTGAAGATACGCATATTTATATTATCCACCTTTTATTATTTTATTTTAATATAATTATTTACAGTAAACCTAAAGAATCTACTAAATTATTTCATCTATAAAACCGTATAGTTCTAAAGCTACAGGTGCAAGACAATATGTTTCATTCCTTCTAATCATTTTCAATTCGTCAGGAGTAATTTTAGTTCTCCTTAAAATCAAATCATCAAAAATCTTACCAACATCATCTTTATAAAAAGCAATAATATCTTCTGCTTCAGCAACATTTGTATTCCCTAAACTAATAGAACCTTTATGCAGTAATAGAATGGAATTGGTATTTGCTGTTCTATATTTGCAAGCAAGAAGGAGATATAAACCTGCGCTAGCAGCAACAGACAAAACTCTTCCATGAATAGGAATCCTAGATTTTTCTATCACATCTACTAAGTAAGCACATGCATCTGCTGATCCACCGTAAGACGAAATCCAAATGGTAATTGGTTTGAGTTTTTGAACTGGAATATCTTCTTCCAATTCATTCATTAGAAGGATAGGCAGGGCAATAAGATCAATTGTAGATTCATCTATCTCTGTGTTTAGGTACAAGATGCGTTTTTCTTCCCAAAGTCTTTTATACATTTCTTCATATATTGTACTTGCTTTGAAATTGCTTAATAGACTCATAAGTTAATCCTCACTCTATATTTAAATTTTATTTAAGTTTACAATCATATGCACACAAGAATCCTGATTCTCCAACAATAGTAACTGTTTGACTAGTTTCTCCTGCATAACGATGATTTGTACAATATTCATCATGTGTTACCCAAACTCCACTAGTAATAACCTTACATCTGTCAACAGTTAAGATTTCAAATGTATGCTTATGCCCTAGAAATATTAGTTTTGGCTTTTTATCTAATAATGCTAACATTTGAGAAGGAGCATTCTTTGCAAGTCCATAATCACCGTGATACAAACAACAATAATTACCTTTAACATAGAATTCAGAAATTGTATTATCCAAAATAGACTTCTCGAATACTACATTCTTCAGATTGGCAGTTCTTAATTCCATAAACTCTAAAACAAAGTTCTCGTAACGATCTTTATTCTCTGATTTATCTTTAAGTTCATTATTACGACTGTGATTACCCGTGACAAAATGAATAGTAACAAACTCAAAGTGATTGCTTAATTTTTCAATAAATTTAGATGCATATTCAGAGAATTTTTTAGTTTGCTCAACAACACCATATTGATTATTTCTAACAATAGTTTCATGGATTATTCCACTAATCGCATCGCCTGAAAAGCACAAATGACACTTGTTAATCTTTTCTTTTTTCTTAATATCTAAGATTTGCAAAGTGTAATCAGCTAATCTACGCAAAAACACATCTTCATTATATGTTTCAAATTCATTGTATACAGTTAGTCCAAAGTGAGGATCTGAGATTTGAATTACCATTTCATTTTCTTCACTATGTAAATGTTCTGGTTTAGTAAAAGTTAATGGTTTTAAATCCTTAATACTTTCCTTGATTAAATCATTTAAAGACTCTTTACGTGCAAGTACTCTAATGTCTTTATTCAAAGATGCTCTTAAATCTTGAAGTCTAATGCGTTCTTTTTTAAGATTCATTTCCTTCAAGTCTAAATCTGAGATTTTTTGATCAATGGCAGAATCTTTAATTATTTCTGGTGAAACTTCAACATTATCTATTACCATAACTACTTTTTGTTCCGGGGCAACATTTCCATTTAATGCTCTATATTTTTTAAATTTTGATCTAAGTGCTTCAGAGCTTACATATCCGTATTCTTGAGCCAATTCAGACCAACTATCAGTAATTTCTTTATTAAATTTTTTATAGCAAATATCTATTAGATTACTATTCATTCATAACCTCAATCAATATTTATTTTCGTTTATCAATTCTCCTAATCGACCAAGATAGGAGAGGGCGTATTAAATTAATTCGTGGTATCCGCAATCTTCACAGCGAAGGAATGTTTTCTCATAATAGAATTTTAGGAAGTAACGTGGTTTTCCGCAACATGGGCAAGTAGTATCAGAATCAATATTCAATTTTTCCATAATAAAAAATCCTCCTTATTATAAAATAGGAGAGAGTAGGAATTTAAAACTAGAACGTCCTCAAAGGATTTTAGTCCTTCGATTTTGTTATATGCAAAACTCATCCTACATAGTTTTTCTAATAATAATTTCTTTTTACTCATCTGAGCCAAAAATAACTACCCATATGGGCAAAATTTACTTTAAAATGCAGTTTTTATCTAGGCTATCACTGCAAAACCTATTCAGTATGTTATATCCATGAGAAATTATATGATTAACTTTACAGTCTCACACAATTTTTATTCTCATGTCGCAAGAGGATTACCCTCTTTAAGTCAAAAAATTAGTTGGACTTACACTTTTTAATAATTAGTGCCACATCGAATATTAAAACTGCCAACTAAAAATAGAGAGGAGGGAGAAAAATATAAGAAAGGAGGGAGAAGAATCAATAATAATAAGATTTATCCCTCCATGAAGTGACTAGTCTTGTGTTTCCACGTCTTCAGTATCTTCTTCTGTAATAGTAATTTTTACTGAAGCACCTTCAAAATTCTTTGATAACTCATGCAAAGTTTTAATTCCTTCGTCACCAGCATCAATAGAAATAGTATTATCTTCATTTACAGTTAGAGTTCCCTCAACTGCAAGTTTATGAGTGACCTTTTTAGTTTCACTGACTTTAGATTTTGCCATTTATAACTATTCCACCTTATTATTTATTTTTAAATTACGCTTTAACCGCATCAGAGAATGTCTTACCAACTGAGAAAGATACCTTGTGAGAATCTTCTGAAGTCCAAGTTTCTCCTTTACGATCTCCAAATTGTATTGTGCCTGATGTACCTTTGGTTGGTTTCTTCTCGAAATTGCCAAAACCCACTAAAGAAACTTTTTCATCTGCTACAACTGTTTCTACAATTACTTCTAATGTTGCTTTTAATGAAATTTCTGTATCCTTTTTTGAGAAACCTGTTTTCTCTGCAATAGCGTTAATTAATTCTTGTCTCGTCATTATTATTTAAACTCCTTTTATTCCTGTTTATTTTATTTATTACTTTTCAAACAACTCTGAGAATATACTTGATGCAGTACTACGCACATCTTGCTCTAAATAAATACATCCAAATTCATTAGTCCCTTTTAACTCATTACACATTGCTACTAAAGCATTTCTTTCAGAATTATCTACACTAGACTGTTTATAGTCACCTGCAAAATATATTTTAGACTTATCTCCCAATCTTGTCCCAACAAGTTTTAATTGTTTCTTGGAAAGATCCTCAGATTCATCTACAACGATTACTGTTTCGTCATATGTAGTTCCTTTAAGGTAAAATGGAATATTGGATTCTAATATACCACGAGACATAAGGACCTGTAATTCTTGCTCCCCGCCCTCTAATGATTGCACAATTGGTTTAAAGAACATTTCAGTTTTCTCTTCAAAAGTACCTTTAAGAAAACCTACTTCTTTACCTTCGCCTAATGCTTCTCTAATTGCTAGGAGTTTATTAAAGTCACCTTTATCTACTGTTTGATATAATCCCATTCGTACACATAAAAATGTTTTTCCTGACCCAACTTTCCCATTTACACAAGCAATTGGAATATCCTTATTATTAAGAAGGTCAATAGCACATCTCTGAAGACTATTTTTACCTTTGATAACTTTAGAATCTGGTAATTTTAATCCTACAAATTTATTTCCATTAAATCTATACTCGTTAGTTTTCTTTTCATCTGAATTATACATAATAAGATACTCGTTGATTACAAATTTATATTCATTGATTCCATTATCAATATCAGTAAATAGTTTATTTATAAAGGCGGTATCTCCATTCAATTTCTGATATCCTTTATAAATAGAATTTGATTTCTCATTTCCATACTTCTGATAAGGAATATTAAGTGATTTGCATTTTTGCCTGAAAAGAATGTCATTACTATAAGCAACAAAATCCTTATCATTTTTGCACATTTTATTAAATATGGATATAATTTTATTATCCATATTTTCTTTATCAAAATTAGATGGCAAATCAAAATTAGTTTCATCAATTATGTAAGTAATCTTGTCTTCATTATCGTCCAAATATCTAGTTGCTACACGAGCTTCATATTTTACTTCCTCTGTTTTGCCTTCTTTTTTTAAGTGATCTAATTCTCCAGCAACAAACCCAGAAAGCCAAATATGATCAAATTCTTCAAACAGTTGTTTGGAATAACGCATGAATATATTTGAATCTATATATGGTTTAATTGACACTCATAAACCATTCCTCTACTCTTTATTTTATCTGCCATACTACATGACTAAGTACTGTTGATTATGTTTGACTGTTTCTGGGTTAACCTTAGTCTGAGATTCCATCCTTAGTAATTGATTGTAAATATTATCATTAATAAATCTAGTTTTTTCTTTACCTGAACCTTGTTTATTAACTACTACAAGTTGGTCTCCATAATTTCCCTGTTTTGAAAGTTTGAGAATGCCTTTTGAGATGAGAGTATCCATTTGAATCTTTGTTATCTTTTGCAATTTTTATGTAATCCCCTTTGGAGTTTATTATTTATAAGTAATACGAAAAAATATAAATTGTGATCGACCACACAATTTAAAATAAATTTAAGGGCATAATTCTTTTTAATTACACCCTTCTTAAAAAGGGTTGCATACCTCTTAAACTTTGTATATTAGACCATGTTCCCCCTTATAGGGTATTTATGGATATAAGCTACAACCTTAGTGTCACAATGGTTGTAGCTATATTATTAAATTATTAATAAAAATCGGATACCCATAACCGTTGGTATGACTACGTTGTAGCATTTTTCTGTTTACGAGAATTATTATATCTAATCCGTTGAATTTGTCTATCTTTTTCCAATTTAATGGACTTCGCACAAGATAAGCAGTACTTTATATTGTTATTGGTTTGTTCAATTCTAGTTCCACAACTTTCACAAAGCATATTTCCGTCATTCAAACTCATTTTGATATTGCTCTTCATGTTCTCAACAACTACATCCCCAAAGCACTCCCAAAATGTAGTTTTAAAGTTAGATTTTTTATGTGCATACAGATATTCAATTAAAATATCCACAACATAATTTACGTCACCATTGATTTCTAGTATCTGACTTCTAATGTCCTTATACAAGTAAACCCTATTGCCAATCTCATCATCTGATATTTTATTAATCATAAAGTGATTTTTTAAATCTAATTCTGTATACTTTTTTATAATTACATCATCTAATTCAGTTTTCTTCTTATTCATAAGCATTTTATAATTGAATTTACCTAGATTCATTGCATTAAAATTAATATTAGGGTTAGGAATCATTTTTTCAAGTTTATTCACTACACTATTGTTTACTTTTTCACATTTGTCTTTTTCTTTATCCTTGGCATACACAAAGAAGTGAGGAGTCTTTGATTTAGTATAACTATTGATCAATGTTTTTTGTGCTTTTGGTCTTTCAGGTTTATATAGAGTTTTGGCAAAATCAATAGTAAAATTATTTTCCATACATAGAAGTTTAACTACATCAAGATTAACATTTCCACTGTTCCATATCTTTGTGATGTTATTACTAACTGTTCCAATGTTCCCTCCTGTATATGCCGTTTTTAATCCATTATAGATACTATGATTAGTAATCAATTCTGCATCTGCTTTTCTCATATTGTAGTACAAAGGAACAATACCCTCCATGTTACGCTCTGCAACTGAAATTGCTGTGTGGTCTGCCACTACCAAACTCTTATCGCCATCAACATCATACTGAAGAATCTTTGAGATTAAATCATGACAGGAAGCGTATAACCCCTTAGTAGTAAACCACTTACCTTTTTCACTATCAATTACATTATTTCGGACAGCGTGTTCCAAAAAAAGATGAGGTGATCTTAGACAATCTAATTTAGGTTCATTTTTATATAGACTACAATATACATCTCCATCTTTAATTAGTCCCTTTGGGTTTAAGTCTCCTAGTATCAAGTACTCACAAAATGCATATAAGTCTGGGATGATAAATGTATATTTCCCATTGATACCTAGTTTCCCAGCCCTTGCATTTTTAACCATACTCTTTTTAACTTGTTTCAATATTTCTCTACTATATGTATCATTTAATAATTCTGGATAAATCTCTAATGCTTGTTGTATGTAATTTTTGTTTATATTTGATTCAGTGACACCTAGAACTTTAAGCATTGTTTTTCTATCTCTACCAATATTAATAATATTACTTTTAGTCTGAGAGCAGATGGTTTCTAATTCTTCATCCTCCATATCTGTCAATGTCTGAAGCATCTGATAGTTTATCTTAGCATTTTTAAATATATCTTCTTCTTCATTGCACATTCCAGCATGACAGTTATACTTTATGTAATTACTTATGTATTGCTCCCAATCCTCAAAATACTTATACATCTTGAATTGGCTTTTAGTAAAAATTATCTCAATTCCTTCTTTTAAAAGATCATGTGGCTTACCGTATATATCATTAACTACACCATATTTATTTCCTTCACTATTCTTATTTGCTTCTCTGATAAACTTGTCAAAAGCAAATGGTGTCAACAACCCCTTCACCCAAGGTAGTCTAACCATCATACTTTTCTTACTTACTTTTGGTAAGTAAATTCCACATCCATCAGTATGACTAATTGGAATATCCATTTCCTTTCTAATAATCTCATATGTTTCATCGTCTATAAAATCAACTGTACCTCTAACCATAGTTTCAAAATCCTCAACTACAATTGACTTCCTAATATCAAATCCTTCCCATATAGACGTTGCCGAATTACAGAGGGCTAGATAAGCTAGATACTTGTTAACGTTGACTCCCCCTAATTTATTAATCTCCTTTATGGTCAGACCGCACATTAATGTATTTTGATATTTCAGTAAAACACTTTCTTTAATGAAGACTGTTTTCTTTGTTCTGATCTGACCAGCACTAGCAGTTAGACAAACATATTTATCTTCTCCATACATAAATCCATCTATAATAATATCCTCAATTACATCAAAGAAAAATGTTTGTACAATTAGAATATCTGTAGTCAATGTATCCTCTGGAATTTGCATTGTACGAGTTAAGACAGAATCAAAGACTGAAATTATGTTGCGTTTATTTAAGGACTCTGGATGCAAATTCCTTATGTCAGTATTTTTATTAAATTCTATGTATAATTTATCTTTTAATTTTTTAAGCATTTTATTAGCATTACTGATGTGTTTTGTGTAATATTCACCTAAAATTTCATCTTTTCCCTTTAATTTATCTCTTTTTTTATGTAGGTTTTGCTTGTATCTGTATAGTCTTCCTAAGTATTTATGTATCCTTGATTCCTCTTTATTATAGAAGGAGGATGTATCTACAGAATAAATATGAATTTGCTTGTTTAAATTTATAGTAATCAAACTCCTTTATGTTATTATTAAATAATAGGGAAGGAGAGAAATACTCTCCGCATCCCTAACAATCCATTATTAAATCTTGAATCATATCATATAATTTATCTTTCTTAACTCCATAAATTACATCACTTTTTTGACTAACCATTCCTTGAATCCATTCAAATACATTTCTAGAAACAAATTTACCGTCAATATAAAAAGGCTTACTACCTTTGTATTCAAAAACAGCTCCGATACTTTCTACTTGTTCACCATGTTTGATATTCTCATATTTATATTGATTAAATTTAACATCTACCCACAATTCACTTCTCAATTGGTCTTTAAAGCATTTCATACCTTCGTCCATATATTCTTGATATTCAACTGTAACTTCTGTTTGTCTGGAAGCAATCATTCCTAACTTTTCTTCAATAAATGCTTCTATTCTTTCAGTCAAATCGACTTCTATTCCGTCTAAATCCAATTCTGTAACAATAAAATTCTTATCCATAATTACTTTCCTTCTTTCTTCTAATATTCTTTACATTCAGATGTTTTTATTTTGTGATATTCAGCACATTCACAGCATAAATATTCATCAGTTTCAATATCAACTCTAATATCTTCTGTATTATTAAATCCTTCACCACAGTATAAGCATTGTTCATTTATGTAATTTGTTTCGTTATTATTATGAAACATGTACCTGTACCTCCGAATCCGAAGTAGAATCAGTATAATCTTCTAATACCAATTCACAGCATTGTCCCACAATCTCAAATAACTGATTTTCTAGAGGGAAGTTTCCCACATGGTATGAATATGTATTGTATTTATCCTTTGATATATGTAATGATTCAAATCCATTAAAAATGTGATTGCTATTATATATTCTACCCGAAACCCTAATTAATTTTTTTACCGTATCTTTAGAATTATAAATTGTATCTAAAATGTCAGTTATGCTTTTCTGAGTATGGTCTGTCAAATCCTCCACTAAATAATTCATTCTGGATAAGTCTGATTCATCAAGGGATATTTTTCCGTTGAAATAAATTGTTTGCATATGTATTAAAACCTCTTTCATATTATATTATTTATTATTAGTATATATTGAATGAAAACCATGTGTCTACCTAAAAATTAACTCGAAAACACAACTTTTTACCGAACTCTGAAACCGTTGGTATAAGCGACTTGTAGCAATCGTCTAATTTATGTAATTCACAGAAACGATGCAAGGTTGATTCAGAAAGTTCTAATGGTAGAATCTTAGCTTATTGAAATTTGCAACGCTTAGAGAGTCAATATAATGATGATAGTTTTATGTATTTTTATTTAACTTTTTCTGCTCTTTAAGAACTAACTTTTCTTCTGCCTTTTTAATCTTAATTTGCTGATCAATTAATTGTTGATTACTTCCCATAGTAGCAAACTTTAAAATCTTATGTACTTTATGTATATCTGACTCCGAGAATGTCATTAAGGACTCTTCACAAGTCTCAGCACTGATGATACTATGTATTTTAATATCTGATAATTCAAACTTATGTAATAGTGATTTTTCTGATACGCTTGATTCTAGGTGGATTGCTATAGAGTCTGTGCCGTAGCGATAAATTTCTGATTTGTATTTACCAGTTAAGAAGTTATCATCTTTGTTTTTACTGATGCTACCATCACTGTTGGTTTGAAAATGTAGCGTGTACTTGCCAATGTAATTAAAAATATTCTTTCACCTCAATTTATTTATTTACTATATGTAAGATTTGATAATATATTATATTTGTATAGTAGATTGTTCCACTATTTATAGTTATATGTAAATTCACATACTGTAGTAATGGAATCTGAGCTTAGAGTTGATATTCACAAGTATGTTGCCAATTAATAATCATCACCTTTCTATATGGGTATATGGTAGGAGAGGAGTTTAGTTTTTTATGTAATATGTACGCCCCCTCTACAACCTTATGTGATAATTATACTACTTTACGGGTATAAAGTCAAATAATATTATATATAATTTGTATATTAGTTTTATATTGTGGTTATACTATGTAATTCATGCCCATTGGTCTTATGCCTAAGCAATAAATATCTCTTAATACTTATAATTATATATTTTTAAATGCGTATTCTCCAAAATATTTCTCTTCAGCTTCTTTCCTTGCATGAATAGCATCTTCTTTATTGATAAAATAGCCTAAATGTATATCCTTATTATTTATTCTAATTCTTGCCCTCCATTTATTATTATTTAGAATTACACCAGCAACACCAGTTGCATTATTAATTCTAATTTTTTGATTCATTTGGTTTTGACTTTCAGTGACAATTCTTAAAAACTCTTTTCTATTATCGCATGTATTATGAAAAATATGATCCACATCCATATCATCTGGACAATTCATAACTAAACGATGCATTCTCACAGTACAATACGTATCGCTATACTTTATATTTGTTGCAATATATCCATCATCATTATTATACCAACAATAATCCTTAATTTTATCATAATCTTCTAAATCAAAATAGAATAATTCATTAGTATTTGAAGCATATCCCACACCATATTCTTCTGAAAGAAGATCGTATGTATTATATTTCTTTTTTGATTTCCCTAATTGAATAGCTTTTTCTTTTTGTAAACAACCACATGATTTAGTGTTACCACTTCTTAAACGACTTCCTACAACAATAACTTCATTTTCTAGTTTACAATCACACTTGCATAACCATTGTGATTCTCCTCGTTTGTTATTTTCTACTCTTTTAATCACTGTTAATTTATTAAATTTTATTCCTATTAAATTGCTCGCTTTTGACAAATGCCTTCACTCCTTCATTACTATATATTTTCATTATCCAACCACTCAATCAAGATGTTACGCATTCTCTGGGATGGAATATAGATATTGATTTCTTTACCTTCTCTAATGGCTGATCTCCACACCCATTGTAGTAATTCACTCAAAGCATATAACTCTTCATCTACAACTACACCATGTTTCTGAAAGTAGTTTATGTAATCTGGACTCATAAATCTATTGCAACAGTAAGCTAAATTATTACAATCTTTATATTCATTAGTAGCCCTAATATTACATGCAATAAATCTTTTAGAAAATCCAGCACCAGATAGAGAATGTTGAGCATTTTTAAATGTAGTCCATATAATTGATTTAGCTTTAGCATTTACTATATTCCTTAGATAATTAGACATGTTGCTCTTAAGTTTAGTTTTTAAATCAGGATATTTCTTAAACCAATTCAATGATAAAGCATATTCCTTTTCACCTACTAGATTTAAATTTCCATTGTAGATATTAACTAATTCTCTGAGTTTACTTTTATCATAAGGTTTTTTAGTTTCAAATGGAATTAGTTTTCTGTCCTCAATAGTATATTTGTCATATTTTACATTGTGCATGTCAAAATAGCATTTCATTAAAGACCCTTCAAATAAATATGTAAATATGTAAACTTCATTAAAAGCATTAAATGATTCTGTGCTGAAGTTCCATGCAAGGAATTGTACCTTTGTTGTTTTCTTAACTTGAATTACTGAGCCATTTTTACATAGGTTTCTAAAGTCATTAAATTTACCATTGTATTCTTCATCTGACCATAATACGAATCCCCTATCATCAACTTCAATTAGATTGTTATTCAAAAGCATTTCATAATCTTGTATACTAATATCAAACATGTCTACAACATCTAAAGATTCATCAAGCATTAATGTATAAGCACCTGAATTAATAAGGTCAATGGTTTCTGTAGTAGAAAGTTTAAAAAGAGAATGAGTAGTTGCTATGTTTGAGTTTTTAATTAGTAACTCATGAAGTCCTTCTAATTTCCCTTCTCCTAAATGTAATGGTTCTCTGAAGCCATGTTCAGTATAGAAATGAGTTCTATCTTTATTATCACCAATGAGTCTTTTAATTTCATCAAGGTATGGAGTTATGTATATATACTTTTGGTCACTGAGTTTATCCATGACATCAAAACAGTAACTTGATTTTCCTCCACCCATAATTAAATCTACAACATGAATCTGTGTCAATTTATTATCTCCTTTTTATTATTATTTATATGATTTAGCATTTTTATATGTTAAATGGAAAATGAAACGTGCATGGTTGCTAGGTTTCAGGGGTTTACTCGTAAAGGAAAGACTTACTACCCTATAAGATAATTTTTATATATAATATGTATAAAGAATGAGGAACGACGAAGCTTTTCTGAAACAAAACATTTCCGCATTCGCGTAAATATTTCTTATTCAGGATTTATATTTTTATTTTTTAATCCATAATTAATTACCTCCAATCAAATTTATAAAATAGTTTATAAATAATTATACCATATTTTTGTTTTAAATGCAAATATAATTATATTTAATTAGTATAAAATTTATTATAGTTGGAAATGATAGTTGATCTAAATTAATTTGCTCAAATTTAGAGGTGTCGTAGGGTAGGTATAATTGATTCGATGTTAGTGTAAAATATAGCCCCTTATAATAGAAGGAAGATTTAAAAGTGGTTTGATATTGGGATGGAATGTAGGAGTAACAATGGTTTGGAGGATGTTATGATTGTGTTTTATTATTAATCTTAGCTGATTTATTATGGATTTATTTGATATTGTTGTTGAGTGTAAAATGTGTTCGGTAGAAGTGTAAATATAGAGATGTTTTTGTTTGTTTTTATTATTGCCAGAGGGAATTAATTATTATTGTATTGGGCTGAAAGCATTATGGATAGTGAGTTTAGAGGATGTTTTGTTAGGAGAGGATTAGTAGTTAGAATTATATTTGTTATGTGAGAGAGTATGGATTTTATTTATTTTAGTGATGATTATTGTTTTTATATTTATGTGAAAGTGTTGGTAGTAGTGGGTTTTATCGAAGAGTGAGCGAAGGGAAAATAGTGTTTATTTAGATTTTGTTTGGAATTTATTTTTATTTTAGTATTGACATTTTTATTTTATTATGTAAAGTGTTTCGATGTTCGATTATAATTTGAGTGTGTGAGTTGATGTACTGTGGGGATATCCTACGGAATACGAAGGACTTTCAATGTAAACTATGCCCCGGTTATGGATATTAATTATATTATGATCATTATATAAATGATATGTATTATCAGTTAGACATAGAATCCCTGCATCATATCAGACTAAAACCCTAGAACCCGCCTATAGATTGATTCCTGATTCTATTTGAGTGTTACAAAAGATAGTTCTGTTACACTCATCATGTTTAGATGGTTATATTAGTACCTTTTATCAATTCTGAGGGCATACAGAGCATATCAAAGACAAATTTCATAGGGTCGCTGCTATTGGGTAAACTTTGATAAAATCATGCTATTTTGATTTTAAAATTTTACTATGATCATGATTTGATTTTAAAATTTTGCTTTTTTGTTTGGGCCTCTAATCGGTCGATTTGTATAACATGAAAAATATATACGAACTATTATACCCAACTAATACAGTATGAATTAAACTATCTTAAACCATACTAAACATATATAGTATAAACATATCTATACATAACTAAAATACTATTGATTAAAACAATCTATACTACACTAAAAAATATGTATATAAAACATGTTATACTATACTACTTTAATATACATTAATACCAACCATTATACTATACTTTATATCCTACTATTTTACTTATATATAATCCTTACTATATTAGTATACATTAAACTACACTAACTTACTATGATATATACTATACAACTTTACTTGGTATTAATCTATACCATACTACTATACATTAATACATACTTAATCAGTGTACTATAAACATATGTCTTATGTCCTTGATAGTATAGCACAAATACATCCACTATATAGCATACAACTATTAACATGATATTCTAATGATCTATATTAACTCTTTCAGTCATCCATTAGCATTAACCATATAATCATACTACTATTAACCTTTAACCTCTTACAGAGCGTTCTAGAGCTTCTGACAGCTATCTACAATACTATCATTATATCCAGTACTTACTATTGATCTATCATTATCCTTCTATATAATGTATCATATCTATTATGAATTGTGTCTATAAATAGTACAATAAAATAGGACTATAAACACTGTACAAATTATATTACATTTGTTATAATAGAGATAGTTAATAAAGGAGGTTTTCAACTATGAAAGTTTTAGAGATGGTTCAGGAGAAAATCACGAAATTTCAAAATGATTCTTTTCACCTAAGATCAGCAAAGGCATTCAGCCAGACCATCCAAAAGGTTATCATAAATAATGAGTGCCAAATCACAAAAGGAACTATTAAAAAATTCGACTTAGATATGAATGAAATCAATGAGTTAATAGAGCAAAAATTATTAAAATATACATACAGTTCTACATGGAGAGCTAAACAACTAGGACAGGATGATATATGGTCTCCTACAGCAAAATTCATTAAACAAATTGAAAAAATGTATAAAGAGGTGTAAAATCCTCTTTTCCATTTTAATTAAGGAGTATTAGAAGTGACTAAAGATATTAAAAATTTAACCCTTGAATTAATATCGCAAATGGCAGTAGGTTATGCTCAGTCTTTTAATATTGATACCGATCAGGCAACTATAGAAATATTAAAAGCTTTAAATTCCAATATTATTAATGATGAGATATACAAACAAATATCTTATAATTTAGAAGATGAGGAGGTATAAAATTGTTAATACTTAAATTCTTAAAAGATTTATTTTCTAAAACCTATAAATGTGATTTCTGTCAATGCCCAGAAGATATAAATGAAACAATAGATTATAATAATAAAACTGGTTATATCTGTGCTAGTTGTTTGAGGCATATAAGATTTAGAGAAAGTAACTATTTTAAATCTATCAAAGGAAGAGGAAAATATTAATTTAAGAAAGAAGGCCAAATAAAATGAAAAAACTAATTACTATCCTAACTCTATCCTTAACTCTTCTTATCTCCAGTTCAGTCCTAACATCTAACAATTACTCTTCTATAATCCTTCATGTAAATTCTTCTACCTTTGATACCTCATCTAATCTTTACATATCTCAAGCAATGACAGAAAATGAAGAAATCTATTCAATCCAATCATACGACAATATCTCAAATCAGTGGCTAGATGCTACAATCACAGCAAATGGAAAAATCACAACATATAAAATAATGCCTTAAATAAATAATATAATTATAATATAGAGCTTAAAACGCTCTATATTTTTTTATGCTTACAATTCCATTAATAAGCAATCCAAACGCCTTAGAAGGCTCATTCTGGGCCTCTAACATCATTCTGCTACACCTTATAATTTTCTATTGGCTTATTCTCCAATCAAATAAACAGTACACTATAAAATATTATTTATTAGTTGACATATCCCATAATAAAGAGTAATATAATAAACAAGAGGTAAACATACCTCAAAAGAAAGAAGGCAACAAAAAATGGCTAGAAATCTTAAACGTGAAAATCTTAAAAAACTCCAAGCAATCAAAACATCAAACGGATTCAAGATTGACTTAGCAAACTACATGTATAATCCATCATCCAGTCACGAATATCCAAACCTCATAAAAATCACTTCACAAACTGAAACTGAGAAATTTATTACATCTGTTCAATATTTCAAACATTACAACGGCACTGGCGAATACATAATGCAAACATACTCACATAAAATTGACCCTAACAATTCTTGGAGCATAGCAAACAATTCAAAGCAAACTGAACTAGAATCTAGTAACCGTTTTAGCCTAAAACACTTAATCGAACTCACTGAAGCAATTCAAACAGAAACAACTCAAGCCATTGCAGCAAAGTAAATCATAAATCATCTAAGGGACTCGAAAGAGTCTCTTTTTTATTTGTGTATGATTCCATGCTTTATATGCTTCAACGCCTTAAATGGGCTATTCTGCGCCTGTGGTTATAGTTTATAAGGGTTTATAGATTGTTGGTGAATTATTGCAAAAGTGTAACATAAAAATAATTTTAGTTAGGTACTTATATTTTGTGAATGAATAGTATATACTATTATTAGATAAGGAATTGAAAGGCGGTAATTACATAATGACTATTAAAGAGCAGTTAGAAATTGGTGAATATTTTGCGGAGTATGATGAGGACTCAGCTTCCTATTGTGTATTCCACACAGACTTTAAATCAGGTTTTGCTTTCTCTTCATTCTCCAGTGAACAAGAGGCAGAAAGAAACGCAAAAGAAAGGAATGAGTATAAATAATGAACTTAAACATTAATCTAACAGAGCAACAAGAATCATCTATAAAAAATACTGTATTTCATAATTCTGCTGCTAAAGAATTAGCTCAAGAATTATATTCTAAAATTTCCTCAGATTACTGCAAAGAGAATAGTAATTTATCAAATGAACTATTCCAGTATTTAAAAAGGATGAAGGAGGCATAGAGCTTCCTTTTTCTTTATCCCTCCAAACCCTTGTTTTATCGTATTATGTGAATCCTGAAAGCCTGTTATATGGCTATTCTTGAAAAGTGTAAATTAAAAATAATCACCCGGAAAGAATAATTAATTATATGTATTAAATATTCCGGGGCGTAGTAACACATGTAAAATAATTATTTTTAAAAACTATTGCATTGCTAAAATTTTTATGATAAAATTAAATGACGACTTATTTGAGTTAATAATTTGTCGTAATTTAGTTACAGTAATATAATAAAATACTATTGCAATATGTTTTCAGTGTGCTATAATGATATCAAGAAGTAAAACAAAAGGAAGTGCTTGAAGATGAAATTAAACGAATACATAAAAGCAAATTTTCCAGAGATTGAACTTCACAAAGATATCACAGAATCGGTTTTGAATATGAAAGTTTTATACTTTCAAGACTTTCACAAAAACGGAGCATTTGAATATTACAGCATAATCTTAGATCAAACTAGTTTTGTCAGAGGAACACAAAGAGATCATCAATGGGAAGTTTCAATTAAGTCTATGAAAAATGGATGTAAAGCATATCTGAAAACAGGAAAAGTAAGCCCAACAATGGAACAAATAAAAGCATATGTACCATATGAGAAGATAGAAGGTTAACACCTTCTTTTTCTCTTTATAATACATAAAATAAATAATAAATAACTATTGTATTATCTTCAAAATAGTGTATAATTGTAATTAGATAAAGGAGGGATGAAGAGGTGAAACTAGTTAAGAAGCTAAAAGGTTTTAAAGTTATGGAATTAAACCAATTGGAACAGAATGAACAGGGATGCAAATTTATTGTTTGTTCTGGTGAATATGATGATATAGAGTTTGAATGTGAAACGCTAAAGGAAAGTGTTGAAAATATACAAAGCTATTAGAAACGAAGGAGTTTTAAAAATGATTGTATTATGTTGTCCTAACTGTGACAGTACCCACATCCAAAGAGATGATGAAAAAATGGAAAAAAGAAAAATTTCTAGTGATTGGTTTATTTGTGAGTATTGTAAACATAGTTTTCTTTTAAAATATACTGGTTATAGAACAGAGCGTAATTTTTTTGAAAGTTAACTCCATAAAAGAGATATGGGACGAAAAATTGAGGCAACAATATTCCATAAGTAAAGGGATAAAAGGAGTGAAAGAAATAAAAATATATAAAACATCTATGATAAAATGCCAAACCTGTAAAAATTATAATTTAGGAAAGTGTTTAATGGGCATAAAGAATATATATTTTGTTGAAGAGGTTGCATGTGCATTACACAAAAGGAAACATAAATTCTAATGGGGGAGGAGTATGAATCTTTGAGTTTTTTAAACGCCCATACAATAAATTTTCAGGGCTTTAGAAAATATAGACTAGATAAATAATATCTAGTCTTTCTCTATACCCTCTTATAATCCCTTTACACGCTCCAGAACGCCTTCTAAGCCCTCAGAACTCTAAAAGCATACAATTCTACCCTAAACTATTTCATACAATTCAAATGCCCATTTTAAAGGATTATTGGAGGGTTAGAAGTGGCTTATAGCTTGATTTTTGAAAAGTCAATTCGTGTAAAATAATAAATGTTGACATAATTATTAATGTAGTGTAATATACTATTATCAAGGGAAACGAAAGGAGTGTTTAATATGACATATCAAATTCAATTAATCAAGAACTTTTCAGAATCTAATGAGGAGATTATTAAAGAAGATGAAGTAAAAACGGTAGAGGAAATAAGAGAATTTATAAAAGGTTATGATCCTGAAATTTTTGAATTAATAGTATCCGAAAATGATAAAGAATGCGGAATAATGGAAGTTGACCAAAACTGGTACATAAAATATGGATTCATGGAAGAGGAAATAGAAGAGGATGATTAAGGAGGTGAATAATAAATGTTAAAAATTTTATATAGTTATACAGATGAATTTAATCAAGAGTCTATACATAGTAAAACATTTACAGAAGATGCTCTAGAAGTCACAAGCTCTATGGAATTACTAGTTGAAGAATTTGAAAGATTTATTATCAGTGCAGGATTTAATGAAAATGGGTTTATAAAATTTATGAATGAAAGATATTTAGCTAAATAACCCCATACGTTAAAACCTATATTTGGTGGTATAGGCCGATTAAATTTATTAGGGCGCGAATGATAACTTAAGGCCGTAAATACTTTCAATAAATAATATTACAACACTTGACATATAATAAGTAATCGGTTAATATGTATATATCAGGTAAAACAAAAAAGGAGTGAACGCAAATGGCTACATATCAAAACGTAAAATTTGTTTTTGAATTTATTGATCTTGAGGGAAAACCTAAAAAAGCAAAAATTTCTGCAATGAGTATCTACGATGCAAAGAAAAAATTTGCTAATAGATACCCAAGAGACAAAAGAGGCGACTTCATAACATGTTATGAAGCAGAATCAATTTATAAGTCGGCCACAAACTAAGAACCTGTAAAAAGGTTCTTTTTCGGCACTGAAACAGAAAGACTTGAATTTTTAACAGTGCATAGAATGTACAAATTAAATTAAGGGAGGCAATAAAAATGTTAACAGTTGGAGAAATTAGAAAACTAATAAAAGATATGCCGGATGATGCGTTAGTATTAATAAATGATCCTCATTCTGAATTTACTTTCGAAATTGCTAGTGGGAATATATTTAATGTAAGATTAGATCACACAACGAAATTTGGAGAGAATTATTACTATGGTATGGATGATGAAAATTTTAATGATTTTATAAATGATAATATCGAAGTTGCTGAAGAAATAAAAAAAGAATATAAAAAGTCATTAGCCCTTAATCAAATATGACAGGAGGCGAAAATATGGGATTATGGATTGATGATGGTTTAATTGGATCAGTTTGTAGGAAGTGTAAAAACTGGATATTTAACGATTGGTATTTATGTAATGAGTTTGTAAATTGTGATGACAATGGATTTATTATACTACCAGTGAAAGAGTGTAAGAATTTTAGGCCGAGTAGGAAAGGAGTAGTTATATAAATTTATGAGATTTAAAGATATAAAGCAGTTATTAAAAGGCGAATGTTTTATGTTTTTGTACTATTTCATTATTTATTACATATACTTTATAAGAAGACAAAAAGGAGTGATAAAATGTATAAGAAAAATGGAGTAATATTAAAAAATGGTCAAGTGTGGACTGTCGGTAATGCTTCAATCGAAGGAGGCGGGAAAGTTTTAATTACTCAAGTAATGGGGGGTCGCGGTTACATAACTTGCAGGGATTTATTAGACGAAAAACAATTACCATTATTCTTAAAAACTCAGAATTTCGGTAAATTGGTTATACCTGAAGACTAGAATTAATCTAGTCTTTTCTCTTATCCCATCAAAAAGACATTTTAAAGTGCGACATACAAGTATTATAATGGTGAATTAGTAGACGCTTTATGGGTTGTAATAAAAAAATATTATTATAGCAACGGAAAGGAGAAAAATTTAAATGCATAATTATAATTGCAATGTAGAAATAGGAAAGGTTTTTAAACTTAAAGTTAAAGCAGATAATGTCCAAATGGCTACAGAACTAGCCCAAACTGAAGTGTTGAATATAATTAGAGACTTATTCGAAACACAAAATGAACAGTCTCTAATTCTTATTACAGGTGTTAGTGAACAAGAGGAATAAACTTTTAAAACTCCTGAAAGTATGAAAATATACTCGTGTAAAATAATTTTATGCAAATGGTACTATTCCATAAATATTGTGATATACTATCATTAAGGGATTAAGTTAAAGAGAAAGAGGTTTTAAGAATGAAACAACTTGATAAACTTATTAAGTCATTAAATAAAAAGGCTGAGATGCACAAACACTTGAGCGAGGTTAATAAAAGCGAAGGCATGAATGATACTGCATTTTATAACGAAGGCATTGCAGAGGGTATATGGAAAGCCATAGAGGAAATTGAGGAGGCAAATACTAGTATCAATATCCAAATTAATAACCTTTAGTAATTTTAGTACAGCTTACACGCTA